>BNJU01004829.1_pt1 | contig 302464 bp, 302 predicted proteins | sample 8539281 | NCBI WGS metagenome assembly BNJU01 (sample SAMD00202456, study PRJDB9452) | human saliva metagenome | isolation source: human saliva | place: Japan | reverse complement strand
AGCTTGATGAGATACAGTTAAGCTCGATTTTAAAAAGTAATGTAGTTCAAGATTGTCGTTTGACGATTTAAAATAAATTATTAATATATTTTAATAATAAAGAAATTATTATTTAAGATGGGAAGTGGAATAAATGATCAGTGAGAAAATATTAAGTTATATTGATGAAGTAAATCTTTTGCTGGAGCTACGTGCCGTATTCTAAATTTCCTGTTCTTTGCATTAGTAATTGATGATAGTGGAAATATGCTGCAAAAGGAGCTAATGTTAATCTTCTTTTGGACTTACTCTTTGTGTGCTAGCGAACATAGTCTAATCCACAACAGCAATTACTGAACATAAGATAAAGTTACTTGTTGTAACAGGAAATGCTCCTGAGCCAGGTGGTCCATGTGTGGAGCATGCGGGCAGGTAATAAAAGAGAATTTTCAGATAAAGGACACAGATAGTATTTTGACAAAATAGCCGAAAATATCGAATTACTTCACTAGATGAATTGTTGCCATACTCATTTGGACCCAGAAGGTTGTAAAATGAATAGCGAACAAAGATATTTACGTGAGCTATTTTGAAGATCAATATTGAAATTTTCTTAAAATGAGTATAATTATTATATGAGAGGAAGAGAGTAAAAATACTTCTTTCTATCTTTTATTATATTATGAAATGGTATTTTCCATGTTAGATTTTTATTAGTTTTTACTTGCAAACTTATAGGTTATAACCTGGTGGAAATAACTTGTGTGTTATATCAGTATTAAGGAGTGATATGAAAAAGTTTATACTAAAGAAAATGTTTCTGAGCTGCAATTTTATCTATGGGTTTTGCTTGCTATCTCAATGGGAGGCTGCATTTGTGACTTTCGTCAAAAGATAAATGCGATTAACATAAGACAGTACTGCACCTACTAGATTCTAAAGTTGTTGAAACTATTACAAATGGACGTATACTGAAAGCCAATGAGATCTGGTAGAGAGCATAAAGTAACATATTATAACGATGCAATTAAAAAGTCATTTACTGGCTATATTCATATGTAGCCAATTAAAAGAAAGTGTAGGGTAAAGCTCGTTACTAACTTCAAAGCGAAAGGATACAGCAACGTATAAGAGGACCAACAACAAAATCTACAATTAAGCTAAACTGAAAACTAGGACAGACAGTTTACGCAATAAAGCAAAACAGACGATGACTGGTGACCCATATTAAATACAACGGAAATCCAATACGGATATGTTACGGTAATCGGGTGGCTAAAAATAGATTCTCAAACAACTAAACCATGGCAGGAAATGTGATAAATATAATCCACTGCTATTTTCATATCCAAAATTTTATTTCAAAAATAAAGGATTACACCAATAACTTAGCACTATACATTTCATTTGAGTCTTAGCTTCCAACAAGTTTCGTCGTAGCGTCATCCATGTTCCATTTCTTTTCCAAAATTCGCTACGGAGTGAGTTTCAATGATTTTGTGTGCAATTGTCTGAATAAATTCGTGGTCGTGCGTTGTAATAAAATTGTTCCGATCAAATCTCCTAGCGATTTATTAAGCGATGTAATTCTTTAAGATCCAAGTGATCTGTTGGGTTGTCTAATAATAGAGGACATTTGCGTTGGATAGCATCATTTTTGAAAGCATGCAAACGAACTTTTTCTCCTCCAGAAAGAACTTTGGCTCTTGCCTCTTCTCCTGAGAATAACGCATTCTTCCTAAGAATCCGCGTACATATTCTTCGTGCTGGTCAGTCGAGAAATTGTCTTAACCAGTCAGTGAGCGATAAATCTACATCTTTAAAATATGCTGTGAGTTGTCTTTTGAGGGAAATAGCTTTGTGAAGTTGCAACTCACATTCAACAGTTCCTGAATCTGGCTCCTAATTGCCTCCAGCTGGGAATTTGGAAAAGAGTAGTCTTTGCAATATCATTTTTGATAAAATGTAACTTTGTCCCCAGTAGTTTATCGTAAAAGGAAATGTTGTTAAGAACTTTACCTATCCATCAATAGTTTTTGAGTTAGGTTCTCAACTTTTAACATATTGTTTCCAGGCTTTCTCTTTCAGGCTTGAACTCAATGTATGGGTATACCTGTTAGAAACACCATATCTTCAAGAATGTACATTTTTGCAAGCTGTTTCTTGCGGCTTGCAGCAACCTGCTTTGCAGTTGCAGAGGCGTTGGCAGAGAGAAACGTGCAATAAAGTCTTATGTTCATTCTTTTCTCCATTTTCTTATTTTGGTTTCACAATCAATTCTTGCATTAATTAGATTCATCCTCATTGCAAATCATAGTTTCCAACAAACATTTTAATTTTTCCGTAGTCAATATCAACAATATGAGTACAAACCTTATTTAAAAGTGTCTATCATGCCGAAACTACAAGTACAGTTGTGTTTCCAGAGTCCATTAGAAAATCTTCTAACCATTTTACTGCGATGCAAATCGAGTCCATTTGTAAGGCTCATCTATGTAATAAAATGTCAGGATTTTCATAGACGTACCAGAAAGCAATACTTTTACTTTTTCTGGATTCTGTTAATTCTTTCATCAGTTTATGATGAAGTTCAGCAGGAAATTCCCTAGCCCAATAAAAATTTTCAGCATTTGTTTCGAGCACAACCATCCTAGCTCTCACAAATTCTCCTCAAGTTCAATGTAAATTTCGTCTTCTTCTGTAAATTCGGTTTTGCATATAAAGCATGCATCATAATATCGTATAACTTTGCGTGTCCCATCATTACTACATTTAACACTTCTTCATCCTCATAAGCAAAGTGATCCTGTTTTAAAAGTGACAGTCTTTTATCTACAATACTTCTCCAGAAGTAGAATCAGAGTTCTCCAGTTAACACTTTCAAAAAGTTGATTTTTCCAGCTCACGTTCGGTCCAATGATACCGTAGCAGTTTCCTTCTGTAAATTTAATATTTACTTCATCAAAAGTTTTCGTCCACCAAACTGGACAGATAGAATTACTTGTTGAAATCAAAAATTTCCTCCTTAAATATTTATAATTTATCTATATTATATCAAAATTTTCACTAAAAACAAAATAAATTTCATTTAAAACCTCAAAATAATTGGTAAAATATACAAAAGAGAAAAATTTTGAAAGAAAAGTAGAATGGGGAAAAGTATGAATAAGACAAATTTTCACCTCACAATTACCGATGTGAACATGCTGCTGGAAATGTGGAAAGTTATGTAAAAGGTTGCAATTAAGGAAGGTTATACTGAACTTGGAATCTCAGATCATGCTCAATGTCTGAATATTATGAAAATAATAGAATGAAAGAAAAGAAAGATTTTACGACGGATATTTGAGAGGAAATAGAAAGCACACACAAGGATATGGAATAAGATTAAGATTTATAAATCATTAGAAAATTGAATATTTTCCAATTTGTGAAAATATGATAAATACAAAGGGATTGGACTATCTTGTTTTGGACTCGCATGCTCTTTAGAAAAGATGGAGATAGTAGAATTATAATGCTTGGAAGATACAGACAGAAGATTTGCTGGCTTATGCAAAATATATGGCTGAAGCTATTGAAAGTGGAAAAATTTGACTACATTGCACATCCAGATTTGTATGTAATAAATTATCGGACTTAGGATGAAAGCTGTGAAAAGCAGCTGCACATGATTTCAGCGGCAGATGGGTGTACCTTGAAGTGAATGCAAATGGGATAAGAAAAACATTTGAAAGACATCCAGACTGGGATAGATACATGTATCGTACAAGGAATTTCTGAAATGTGCAAAGCAGTATAATGTGGGAGGAGCAATAATCAGTTTCGGATGCACGCAGTTTTAACAGAATGGAAGATGAAGAGATGGAAGTGCGAGAGAGAGTTTGCGAAGGAGATTGGGCTAAATGTAATTGAGTATTATAAATAAAGGAAAATAAACTTTAGGAGGTAAAATGGACAACGCACTTTCGATACTAAGGTTCAAAAATGATACATCCTACGACGAGGGATAACACAGGAGTATTTAGATAAAATCTGATGCAGTCAGTTTGTGCTGTTTACATGACTGACGAAGGAAAAAGTAATTTTAGTGGAAACAGTTTGAGACCAGAGGCATACAGAAATCGAAGTTTGTGCTGGACTTATTGATGGTGATGAGGAGCCCTAGAGCTGGGCGCATTTGAGAGAACTGGAAGAGGAAACTGGATATTTGGAGATGTGACCAGATATTGAGGAATTGCTGCAAGAGACTGTATGTCTCGCCAGGATACGACGACCGAAAGATGCATGGTACAGCGCAAGACTCGAAATCTGATGATATTAATATAGCGCGCCGACGATCACCTTGCACCATGGAGAAAGAGTGCCGAAGTGGTGTGGGTTGATGCTGAAGGATATTGAGAAGGTGTCAGCGGATATGAAAACAATATTGGCGGTAACATGTTTTCGAGATAGCCGTTTACGATTTTACATTTGAAGAGGATAGTTTAAAGGAAATATGTGACAGCTGAAGGGAGAATCTGAACGAGTTTTATTTGCCGACTACCTGCCATAATATTGATATATACCATTTATGCAGCTTTTGCAATAACTATGAGAAAAATTAATTTAATGCAGAAAATTTGGAAGAACTTGTGAAATTTATATTCACTTTATATAAAAAGAACAAATGTATTTTCATATTGATGAAGTTAAAATGTGTGTAACGGTGACAAAATCATCAACGAGGGAACTTTTAGGACAATAAATTTTAATATAAATGCGGATATAAACTTGAGATTAAGGAGAGAGAGCAGTGCCTTTATTGTCTGCAAGTGTGCCGGGAAAAGAGGAAAGAAGCTGTCAATGCAGGAAAATTTTAAGTATGATACCGCACGAATATGACGGTTATTTTCGATTATATGAAAAGGAACTTGATGATGAGCGTTGAAAATAATTTATGAAGAAGGGAATAAAAAGGAATGGGTTTATGGAGATTTTTAAGAAAGAGAAGAAAGATGCAGTCAGGTGTTTGTTTTCGAGATGAGAAAGGAAGTCTTCTACAGAGCTTGTAAAATGGGAAGCTTATTCGATGAAATTTAATACAGTTTCAACAGAAAATGAAGAAAAGCTGACTGACGAGGAAATTTTATCTTGAACTAGAAGATGGAAGAAAATAGCAGTGAGTGTAAATCAAGATAGAAATTTTCTTCCAAGAGATTGGTATAGAAATATTTCTGGAAAAGCTGAGTTCAAGGTTTTTAGGAAAGCATCAAAGCGGCAGAAAAGTCTGGATAAATACAGCAAGCTTTTATTATGCTGGAAGCTATTAATAAGGAAGAGAGATGAAGAGGACGAGGCGAAGATGTTAAATAAAACTGCAAATTTTCTAGGAAATTCCATAGAATTTATTATACAGAAAAGGTTAAACCATTATCACTTTGGAAAAAGAAAAATGGTTCAAAATCCTGAAAAATGGGAGCTTTCAGATTTTATTCCTCGCTTTCAGATGTTTGCTGAATATAATGCAGAAATAACAGGCAGGATAGTGAAAAGAAAACATAGAAATATAGACATGATGAAAGCAAAATAGATTCCGTGTGACGAAAATATGGAGTGAGGCATATCTGAAAAGAATGCAGTAATACGATGGGACATTATAAAAGATAGTGGCAGCCATAATGACACATATGTACTAAAGAAACTTATCTTGAGAGAGAAAATGGTCAAAAGGAATTAAAAATAATTTACTGATATTTTTGAAGAAGATACCAGTTTGAAAGCAAGAGTCTTGCAGGCAGTGAGATTATCTGGAAAATCCTTCAGATGACAAGGAATTGAACTTGGGAATTTTTATTTTATGCTGGAAGATGCATGTTATTGTAGGTGCTGTCAATTATTGATGTTGAATTTGCGAGACTTTAATACATTTGTGATGTTTCTATGCTTGTTGACGGATGAAAGCATGAAAATTTGAAAATCATTTGCAAGAAAATGTCAAATGCGATTCATGGATTTTAGATTATGGTGGACTACACTTTGCAGGTTAAACTGGGCAAATGTTGAAATAAAAGCTGGATGGGTATGTGAGAATATTTGTGAATGAAAGCATTTATATTTTAGCCGACTGGCATTGGAATGGGTGGTTCAAGATGGAAAAAGCATGGATGATATTATAATTCATACATAAAAATTATTCCTGAATGAAGTATTAAAACCACGTTTATGAGCTAAATAAAATAATTTCAAAAATTATTTGACAATGGAAAGTCACAAAATGCTAATATAAAATGTAAGATTCATAAAGATTTCTTTGAGTTAATAAATTTGTAATTATATAATGTATAGAAGGAGAAAATACAATGATCGCATAGTCTTAACAAAGTGGAGAGATTCACAAGGTATGAATACAGCGACTAAGAGCTGTCACTACGCTGACCAATAAACAAGGAATGGAAGTTTATGGGTATAAAAAGAGGATACAAGAGGTATGCTTGAGAGGTCGGAATTTTCCGCAGGCATTGCTGGATGTGAGTGGATTGCTGATAAAAGGTGGGACAATTTATTATCCAACCAGATTGCCAGAGTTGAAAGATCCTGAAGTTACGAGCAAAACGCGGCGGCTAATTTGATATATATGGAATCGACGGACTAAGTTGTAGCAATTGGAGGAGATGGTTTTCGTTCCACAGGGCGCATTGTTGTATGAAAGACAACGTGGAATTAAAACAGTTGGAATCCAGGAACTATTGATAACGACGTAGCTGGAACAGACTATGCAGTTGGTTTATGATACAGCATCAAATATTGCTCTATTGATGTATATTTCAAGAGCGAAAGATACTGCCACTTCTCATGAAAGGAACATATTTGAGTGGAAGTAATAGGGAAGAGGCACTAATGGAAGTTTGGCTCTTTGTCTTAACAATAGCAGGAGCAAGCGGGTGCCGATTTCCTGAAACTGAAAGTTCAGTGTGACAATATTGCTGACGTAATTGAGAGAGACGTGCAGAAAGGTAAATTATACGATATAATCGTTGTTGCTGAAAGAGTGTGGAAACGTTATGCAAATTAAAGATGAGTTAGCATTGATGCAAGCATAAGGTTACTATGGGACATATTCAAGAAGATGTGGGCGCCTGCTGCATTTGATAGGGTACAGCAACAAGATTAGGAGTAAGGGCAGTTGGAGCAAACATTGAAAAGGAAAGGAAGAGCGGATTAATGGTTGGAGTCAAAGTGGAAAAATGACGACTCATAGAATTATCTTGCGGCAGGAGAAAACTGTTCAAAAAGCATCTACGTGACTGATTATGCGATAGCAAATATATTATCGTTATAATTGTTGATAAAGAAGCAGATAAAAGGTAAATGGAAATTTCTTACACAAAGTAAGAACTCATTGATAAATAAGGCAATGAAATTTTAAAATTAAATTTGGAGGATGATTAAAGGTAGTCTAGAAGTTGTTTGAAACGCCATTGGTCCAAAAACTGAAAGTGTTGAAATGTTGACAAAATTAGTGGAAAGTGGAATGAGACGTAATGAAGATTAAACTTTCGTCATGGTGATTTTTGAGGAACATGGAGCAGAATTATGATGAAAGTAATGACAGGTGAGAAGTAGGAGTTTTATTAGATACTAAAAGACCTGAAATCAGAACTGGTAAAACTAGAGGGTGGAAAAAGACGTATTAATAGAAACTGGTAAAGGTAACTATTACTACTGACTACTCTTTCGATTGGAAATGCTCAAAGATTTGCAGTTTCTTATCCTGGAATTGTTGATGACTTGTATGAAAGGAACAACAGGTATTGATTAGATGACGGTTTAGTTGGATTAAAAGTTGAAAGTGTTGATGACACGCGACTGGAGAAAGAGTTCATTGTGTTATTACAAATGCTGGAGAATTAGGAGGAGAAACTAAAAGGGTGTAAACTTGCCGGATGTTTCGGTTGGATTGCCAGCGATGCTGAGAAAAGATATTGCTGACTTGAAATTTAGTTTGTGAACAAAGGTGTTGACTTTAGCTGGCGAGGCTTCATTCCTTAAAGAGCATCTGCGTTGCTGAAGTAAGAAAAAGACGTGACAATGGGTGGATATTCCAAAATTATTTCCAGGGTGAAAGCCAGAAGAAGGTGTTGATAATCGTTTGATGATCTTGGAATTAAGTGATGCAATCATGGTTTGCCGAGAGGAGATTTGGGAGTAGAAGTACCTGCTGGAAAGAAGTTTCCATGGCAAAAAGATGATGATTGAGAAAATGTAACAAAGGTTGGAAAAGCCAGTTAATACAGCAACACAAATGTTGAGATTCAATGATCAGAAACCCACGTCACTACCACAAGAGCGGAAGCAGGAGACGTTGCTAACACTATTTTGGATGGTACCAGATGCAGTTATGTTATCAAGGAGAATCTGCAAAAGGTAAATATCCGGTAGAGCTGTGAAAATGATGGCTACTGTTTCCAGAACAGATGAATTTATTCAAGACAGTTGGAAAAGCTCCAGATGGATCAGAAATTTCTGCTACGAAACAATTTCTAAGTGGTGCAGTAAGTACTTCCACGCATTGGATGCTAAATTAATCGTATGCTGGACAAAACTGGTAGATCTCGCCAAGAATGATTAGAAAATATGGACCAACTGTACCAATTATCGCTTTACAACTGACAATGAGCAAACTGCTGAACCAGGTGGCATTAGTAAGAGGAGTTAGAGCTTACGTAGCAAAAGGATGTAGATAAAACAGATGATTTCTTCGCAAAAAGCAAGAGAAATTGCAGTAATACGAGAAGCTAACAAAGGTGATTTAGTAGCCAATAGTAACTGGAATTTCTAAAGAAGGAACAACTTCAATACGTTCCAGAGTAGAAAGAGTTGGAGGAGATAATTATCTTTTATTAATTTAACCACGCCACCACACATAATAAGCAATTATAAATATTTTATGAGGGAAACGGTCTTATGCCTTTTCCCGCTGTTTATGCTCTGATAAAATAATGTTAAAAGAAATTTGATATGTTGCAGGAAATTAGCTAGAACGTGGATTGGAAGAGGAGAATGGATTTTTAGAGCGATGCAATATATAATATGAAGGTGAGATAAGATGAGAATGATAAAGAATTATTTTTATATGTGATATCGAGAGAGATAATATTTTCTGAATATAAATATCAGCTGAATACTACAGTATTTATAATTATTCCTCGTTATTGATACAATTCTAACTCCAGTAAAATCTGGAATTGATTCAGAGACTAAAGGATAGTGTTTAACACATAAAATACTGATAATATGTGTAGAGAGCTGTTTATACCTAAAATATTTTGAATTAGAATCAGAATATGAACATAAATATGACCCACTAAAATAGATGCAGTATAAATATCAATTTGTCAACTTTTAAAAGCCCAATTTATGTAGCAATGTTGATTTGAAGAAAATTATCCCAAATTTAATAAGATAGATTCGATAACATTAAAGATTATAAAAAGCCACGAGAAGGATAAATAAAGATATGTTTGTTGGTCTATGATGCAGTGAAGAAACAAGAGTATTAATAAATGCTGAGAATGGATTGTTTATACCATTCCGTTATCGATTATGACGATTTTGAAAGAGAAATCACATTATATATTGTCATAAGAGGTGCTGATATTAAACATCCATATATAATGGATATAAAAATTATAAAGCTGATAAGAAAGTAAAAGCTGAAGTAAAAATTTAGATCAGATTTACATCAATACTTCAAAAATAATCCATATAGAGATAATGATTGCCTTACAAAGTGGTAAAGTTGAGTGAAATATGGCGAGTGATGATATAAATATGACTGAATTAAGTTGCATTACCAAAGAGAGATTTATGAACTGACTAAAGGAGTTGGATTTGCAATAAAAAGAAATAGGAGTTTTAATAATGGAATTTTTGGAGGAAATTTATAAAAACTAATTTTACATTCTAAATTAAAGCAGAGGGTGTAGAATTATTCAAGAAATTAGGGGTTAAAGTAAAATGTGGAGAGTGAAATTAAAATGAGGATTATTATTCTGTATTTTTCACGTGCAGATAATGATGTTTCTGAACCAGCAAAACTGGATAAAATAATATATATTATCGATATTTTCTCTATTGAAAGATAGAGTGAAATCTGGAATGGAAATTCCATGAGGAGGTTAGTGCATTCTCAGTAGATGGAAATGTACTACGAGATAGAGGGTGTTTGTTGCAGAAGAAATGGATAGCTGGAAACAAGGACCAGGAGAAAAGCACCCTAGCGATATTGATTTATCAAATTTTACTTTTCATAGGTGAATTTGAAAACGATTATCCATATTTTAAAATTTAAAACAAGAGATTTTAAAGAGAATAAACTAAGATAGAAAAATATGTTATTTATAAATGATATCATGCTCAGAAATGGAAATGGAAAAGATGCTTAGAGAATTATTATACAGTGGGAATTGATTATGAGACTCAAACATCTTTTTCCAGATTATATATCATAATAAGGACAGAGGAAATTTCACATCCATTTACAATGGATATATATTATAAACCTGACAGAAGATTGAGTTAAATTTAAATCAGATTTATCAATACTTCAAAAATAATCCATATAGAGATATTGATTATACAAGTGATATGAAGTTGATGAATATGAAGAGATTTGCCATAGATATAAATATAAATATAAACATAAATGAATTTGAAAATATTTTGCAAAGAAGTATTTTGCAGACTGACTAAGGAATTGGATTTACAATAAAAGAAATAGAGGATTTTAATATTATTATAAAATATTTAGAAACTATTCCTATTTTTAAGTAAGGGTTTAGTGCAAAGAAAAGGAATAAAAAGGTAGACTTGATGATCTGATAGATGTTTTGCCAAAAGTGCCGTGGGAGAAAAAGTCACGGCCCAGAATTGCGTTTGATGTTTTAGATAAAAAGTGGAAGGCGAGTATTGATAGAGTAGCTTGAAATAATAAAGATTCACATGCTAATATTAAACTGTGAAATTGCGGAGTATCTGAAAATGATATTTGTGAAATTTAGTGCCAACGAGAAAGGGACAAGAAGCGATATGCGTTGTTTGAAGGAGTGCGAGATGTAATTGCATTTGAGAAAAGTCTGAAACTTATAATGGACTTTATCACGTGCTTGGTGGAAAAATTGATCCACTAAATGCGAGTTTACAATTGAAGATTTGAATTTAGAAAGCTAATAAATAGGACAAATGGAGATGTAAAAGGAGATTATACTGGCTCCTAAATCCTGATAGCTTGGAAGGTGAAACTACAAAGCCTATATATGACAAAATTCCTGAGAAAGAGATGTCAAAGATTTCTACTAAAATCGCCAGTGGAATTCCAATGGGTGGAAATATTGAATACACGGATATGCAAAAGCGACGCTGGGAGATCGACTTGAGTGTAAGTCAATGTAGATGATTTAAGATTAAGTTGGATTTTAGAAAATAAGAATCTGAATACATAATTTAAAGACCAACAACTATTTAGAAATAAAAATTATGACAGGAATTTTGCGTGTTGCGAAGGAAGGTATATTTTCTAAATTATAGAAAATTAAAATCATACTAATGTAAATACACAAGAGATAATTTAATAAAGTTTATTTAATAAAGATTAAAATGAGTACTTTGATGGTTTTCTAAATTTCTAAATAAGTGCCTATTTCTAAAAGAATAAATGACAATAACTTTTGAGTTTGGAAATCAAAGTGTGAGGAGAATTATAGGATTTATTTTCCGAGCGGTTGTGCTTAACACTAGCTGAGGGAAGTAATACTATTTTTCATTTAACCTAGCGAATACTGAATAAATAAATTATATGCTTAATTTGTGAGGAATTAGAACATGTTATGTAAAATAACTAAAAGGGCATGTGTCTAATGCCTTATGTTACACTAAATTTCCAAAAATTCCTTCTCAGAGTCATCTTCCGTAAGCACCCGAACGCCCAATTTTCAGCTTTCCGGTTACTACAGCCACTACTGGCGATTAGAAAATCTGGAATGAAACTGCTGACGAGATAGTTTCCGCCTGCTGGACGGGATAATATCTTTTATGTCGTTTCGTTTGTATTTTTGCAGTTTTTCAGTTGCGAGGAGATGTACTTTTGATTGGATTGTCCTCAAACTTCTTTTGCCTTCCAACTGAATCATATTTAAAAATTTTAATCCTATTTCTTTAACTTTAATATTTTATTCCAGTTATTATCATTTTAAGATATTCATGTACTGCAACAGAAACTTTTTCTCCTATCCCTAACTTGTATTAATTCTTCAACTGTTTTTCTCTTGATGCTCGCCGATCTTCTAAAATTTTTAGTAAGAGAGTTTGCGTGCAGATTTTCCAACAAATGGTATTCCTAAAAGCATATAAAACCTGTGTAAACCTCTATTTTGCTGTCTTCAATACTATTAAGCAGATTTTCTACACTCTTTTACCCATCTTCCAAGTTTTTCAAGCTCCTCTTTATAATTTTTAGTGAATAAATATCTACTACTGTCTCTATCAGTTCGATCGGTGTCTCCTTTTTCTTTACCAAGTCCTGTTATTATATTCATGGCATCTCTTGGAAACAAAATACTCTATTCCTCACACTTTTCAGGACAGAGAATGGATTTGACATTTATTACAGCCTGACCTTTTTCTTTTTATAAGTTCCGTGCTGCACATACAGAGGGCAATGTGTAGGAATTTTCAATATCCTTTCATTTCCATTTCTGTCATCCTAAGTCTACATTTGCCCACCTGTGGAATTATTTCTGCAGATTTTCTATTGATTACCTTCCTCTCTATTTTCTAATATCCTTTCTTCTTATCTCATCAAGAATTATGAAGACTTGCGTTTACAGCCGATCCCGAAAGGATTCACTACTTTCAAGTTCTGCAACTGGTGTTATTATCTCGTCCTTCCACCTGTAAAGTTATATCATAAAGTTTCGTTTACCTGTTCAGCAGAAATTTATATGCAATAGCCCATCTTGCGACTTTGTTTGTATAACCTAGCTCCATTATAATATGAAAATCTGTTTACCTTTATTACAGAAGTCCGTCTGTTGCATAATCAAGCACTATCTCTTTCTATATACCATTTCTCTATTGCCTTTTCAAGCTTTTTAAAATCACTATATTTTTCAAACGCTTTGAGTTGTTTTAAATCCAAGACTCTATATATTTTTATACTTTCTTCATGGTTTTCACTCCAAAATTTTCAGGGTTTACAAGATAATATAGATGTGCAGTCTAATCCTCTCGCTTGATGACACTGCTATCAAAAGCGCCTATATTGATACCTCTTCTTGCTCCTTGGATTGGCAAATACATCTTCTCCCTCTTTACCCTGCTTTTCTGATTTACTTTATCAGAAGTTTGAAACAGGAAATATTGTTTCTCACCACTTCTACCTCGTTTACTGGTTGTTTCAGCTGGAATTGATTTTGTTTCCCTTATATTTTTAGTTACATCTTCTCTCCTTCTTGATGACCGTCTCCTCTTGTAAGTCTGACTACAATTCTCCATTTCTTATAATAAAGAAAAGCATACTAAGGCCATCCAGTTTTAATTCTAGTATATATTCCAGTTTTTATCCAGTCCTATTATTTTTCTTACTCTCTGATCAAAATCCTCAATTTCAGAAATATTATAAGTATTTGACAGACTAAGCATAGGCACCCGATGTCGTACCTTTGAAAAATTTTTTCGCTCTTTGGACAATTTCCAGTAGGCGGAACTTTCTCCATCATTTCAGTAATTCTGGATATTCCTGCTCAAGCTGTTTTAATTACGCATTAAAGCGTCATATTCCATATCCGAAATAAGAGGCTTTATACCTTATTATAATAAAGATTATTATGATATTCGATTTCATTTCTCAATTTTTGTATCATTTCTCTTGAATATCGAAAACTCATATCATTATCTATATTTTCATTTTCATTATCTTGATTAAATAAATTCACGGTTGCTCCTTTTATAAAATTTGTTTTGTAAATTATATCATATGATATGAAAAGTTTTTGAGACAATTAAATCAGAGCTTGAATCCCAAATATTGACAAATTGTTAATGGTACAATATAATAATTTTATTAAGAATAATATAGCGTACTTTTTCAGAAGATATAATAATTTTAATTTGCATGGGTTATAAATTTATAAATTGAAAAATATAAAAATATTGCAAAGCTGTGATTAAAGTGAACTGGAGAAAAGAATATGTTTTTGGTATGTGGAAAAATACTGGAGATTAAGAATATCGGAAAAATTGAAATGGTGTCTGGAGAAATAGCATAGAAATTGAAAGTGAAAGAAGGACTGGTAAATGTGAAAGATGAAAATAATATGGAAATATTTGAGATTGAGATTATTAATAATGGAAAAATAGATATCTATTTTTATCAGAAATTGAAGATGAGATTAATTTAAAAATAGAAATTGAAAGAACGATATATTTTTCAAAAAGTGATAATATCTTTGATTCTGTTGTAGAATTACGAAAAAAATTAGAATTAAAAACATTTATTTACTTTGTAATGCTTCGGTTATCAATGTTTATCCTTCTGGAATGCAAAAAGAATTTGGAGGGACAAAGGCGTATAAATTACAAATGGGAAAACAAACTACTTTATCTGATGTAGTAGATATTTTTGATTACGATGAGTGAATTAAAAATTGGCAGTGTTAAGGAACAAAAGAAGAATTTTTGAAAGTTGGATAGAAAGTTTGAGAAATAAAATAGAAAAATTATTGTATTATTATTAATTATATTAGTTATATTTCTTTATTTTAATAATTCAAAGAAAAGTAAAAAGAAGGATTTTACTCAGTTTTCACTATTCTGACAATAAAGAAAAAGATTTGAAGTTGAAGATATTGAAATTGATTATTTTAAAAATATTATACAATCTATGGTTCTAATAAAATAAATTGAAAGATGGGAGTATAAAAATGGAAAAATTTGATAATAAAGAAAATAGAAAGCGGATTTTGATGAAAGGTGGTTAAGGGTAAAAATTGATGATGGAAAAAGGAATTTGGTATATATTTTATGGAATTTTTCAGAAGATGTTTTTATGATTGAACAATATAGAGTATGAAAAGAAGAGGTAGGAGACATAATAGAAGGAAATCTGTTTATATCTTGGATAACAGAATTTGAAAAGAACAGATGAAGAATTAATGTATGTACAAAAATAGATATGATGGGATAGATGCAGTAGTGGAAATAACAGAAGTCATAAATGAGATTTACTTATTATGCAAAAATTCCATTGTAGAACAGAGACATAATCTGGATATGGAAAAAGATATGGATTTAAAAAGAGATGGGATCTATATAGAAGGAAGTTTACAGATAGAACTTGAAGAATACAAGGAAAGACTCGGATTATTGGAAGATTGGAAAAGATAATGCAATAATTTCTTTTCTTTTAGAAAAAGATTGGGTGTTTCTAAGGAACATTTTGAAAACTCACCAGAAGGATTTAGAACTTTACTGAACAGGCAGAAAGAGCAGTTAAAGAAGCTAAGAAAAATAAGAATGTAAGAAAATGTAAATGGTAAATCATTTTACTATATTGACGGTGCTGACAAAGTAAAAAGAGTGTCGCAGTTGTAGTTGAAGATGGTAAACTTCAGTCAATGATGCCAAGCAACATTAAATCATTTTATAAACTGATAGAGAGTTACAGTATGGTACATCAAGAGCAGTTAACTCGACGCCAAAGACTGAATTGTAGCAGTAAGCTGTCCAGCAGAGATATTATTGGTCAGCAGGGGCATTCAATGAGCTCGGTAATGAAACAGTTTAAAATGAAGATAAAGCAGGAAATTCTAATGAAATACTGTAATCGAACGCTGCAGACTGAAGACATACATTAATTCATCAAAAATTGATTTGGAGATTTTAACTCAGAAATCCCACAACAGTAAATTCTGAAAGGAAATTCCTCCATCAGGTAGAAATAATGAATGGAATTTTGATACTAAATATAATATTCCGTATACTGAAACTGGAAACAAAGGTCAAGGATTAGTTTCTGTGCCAAGTTATAATGCTGTAACAAATGATTATAGCAGAAATTATGATGTTTTTATCGTTCAATTTCTGAAAACATTATGATCGTTTATTAAAAGTGGAAATTTACCGCAAGTGGTGAAACTAGCATTGCAGAAGATGCACGATATAGTGAACGGTATGCTGGAATAAATTTAGAATTCAAATTAAAACTGGAAACAGATAAACAATTTGAAAATAGGTGTAAAGGAATAATGATGGTGATATATTAACGGATAGATATCCTAATATGAAGGAATCTTTTCCTGGATGGAAAAATATGGATATATACAATTTAAACAGGAAGGAAATCAAATAACTAGAAATTTAGAGTGATGGAAAAGGACTGGAAATATTTAATAAAAATATAAAAGAGATCAATTTTTAGAAAGAAAATAATAAAAATGGAGAAAAATAGTCTTGAAGAATTGGAAAAATTAATGTTGAAAAATATAGAAAAGAAATAAGCTTTCAACAATTACAAAAAGGAATTTTTAAAAAAATGATGATGAAAGAATAGAGTATAAAAAAACAGAGTTGGAAAAAAGCATATAATGAAAAATGGAGACAGCGTATATATTTTAATTTTTAGCAATTTACATGTTCGAAATTATACAGTGAAAAATTTGTTGATATTTTATGCAAATTAACAAAAGAAGAATGGCATGGAAAACACGAAGATATAGTGTTTTATCTTCAGAAAACTAGAATTACCTTCTACGATAGACTGTATATACGAATTAGCAACTTTCAAATTTTGAAAAAAATACCGTTGGGATGATAATTTTGCATTAGTGAGAAAATGTTGTTTTCGCTTTAGGGAGATATAAATACTCCTAAGGCGAAAGAAAAATTGGAATTATTATTACAAAGTGATGAAGAAATGATAAGAGAACATGCAATGGAACAGTTGAACAGATGTGACTTTACAAATAAGGATGTCGAATGAAAAGGATTAATTATGAAAAAGAAGAGGAAAAGAAATATTTATGCAGTATTTGATGATAAAACAATAAGAGTTTATCAGGCATATAACAATGAAATAGCAGACGAGGCTTTGAAGTTAGGAAGGTTTGAAGTAAATTCAGCCTTACAAGAATGACCTAGATAAAGCCATCATTTTTATGGATGATGTATCGTTTAAATTTTGTTTATAGTTTAAATACTTGTGTTTGTTTGTTTTCATTTTTATTAAAAAAAGTCAAAACTTTAAATTTTTTTAAACATTTTCATAAAAAAACAGTACCTTTTTAGTACTGTTCTTATAAGCCATTTAGTATGTCTTTTATCAAATCATCATCTTCTTTTTAGAACGTGTGAATATATATCTAAAGTAGTTGATACTCTTTCGTGTCCTAGTCTTCTTGAAAGCGATACTATATTAACACCTTTCGATAATAAAAAAGTTGCATGAGAATGTCTTAAATCGTGAACTCTAATTTTTTTCAAGTTGGCTTTCCGAGAATAGACATTTATATCGTTTTGAAATTTAGACTTTGTAAACCCCTCAAACAGTCTAGTCTTTGGAGTAGGCTTATACAACACTTTGATATAGTCTTGTATAATGTCCATAACGAATTTAGGACAGTCGATGATTCTTTTGGACTTAGGAGTTTTTGGAGTTGATATAACATCAGCTCTTTTTATTCTCTGAAAAGTTTTATTTATCCTTATTTTATGTTTTTCAAAATCTATGTCCGATATTGTTAATGCCAACATTTCGCCTACTCTCATACCCGTATAAAACAATATATTGAATCCAACTACAGCTTCTTTTTATGATTGATTGCTTCTATAAATTGTTTAAATTCCTCTAACGTCCATATATTCATTTCTCCAGCGTTCTTTTTTTCCAATTCTTCCAGCCGCTGAACAAGGATTTTTGTTTAAATTGTAAAACTTAACTGCATAATTTAATATAGCAACAAGTTGTTCGTGAATAGCTCTTAGATATGTTTGAGCATGATTTCCTTTTTATTAGTTCGTTTTGCCATTTTCTAACCAGTAAGGGCGTTATTTCTTTTGATTTTATATTTTTGAAAAAAATGGCAATATCTTTTTATCGAAAATATATGTTTTTGCTTTCTAATGTACTTAGTTTTAATCTATTTTTTTGATCGTCCATATAAGATTTGTATAAATTTTTCAAATGTTATTTCAGTATCAGACACAAAAAGAATTTATGTAATTTCTTTCATATTCCATTGCTTCCTGTTTTTGCTAAATCCCATTTTTTTACTTTTTTTAGAAATTCCATTTTCTTTTACATAAAAAGAAACATACCACTTTTTACTTTTTTTCATCTTTATATGCTGGCATAAAAAATCACTGTCCTATATTATAACGTTCATTGAAGTATTTAGCATTTACTTTACCTTGTTGCGTTAAAAAAATCCTTTTTCTCTCAATTCTTCGTTCAATTTTCTTATAATTTTATATGCCTTCCCTCTTTAACACCGATTATTTTCATAATATCGTTGCATTCATAAAACCATTTTTCATCATTCCTCCGTTTCCGTCATATCAAAGTAATTTGATATAACATATTCTTTTGCTTATTAAATATTCAACAACTTTTTCTAAATAATCTACGCTAAAACTATCTATCATTTCGTCTCCATAAGTGACATACATTTTTGCTATATATTTTATTTCAGTTTCAATTTTAATTTTTGTAAATTTCAGCATGTTTAATCATCCATTGTTCTCTAGCAATTTAGGATTTTTCGTAAATATTTCCTAAAATCTCGATATCTTTTGCCCAACTCGCTAATCCTGCATAACTGGGTGCTCATAATTGTTTTCCCTCAAATCCAGAGTCAAACCAAACTACTAAGTATCTTATATATATCTCCTACATGATAAATATCCCCTTCATAAATTTCTTTTCATACATTTTATCGTTTTAGTCCTGTACTGCATTAACTCAATATCATCAAAGCTCACTCTTCTTAAAAGATACGCGTTAATAAATTCATTCTTTTTCAGATATTGTATTGGTTATCTGTAAAATCCATTGTTCAACATTTACCATTTTGTCTTCTTTTAAGCCAAGCTCTGAATTTTATTTTTCTCATTATTCATCCTCCCATTTTCCAAATCTAAGTCAAGTCTAAAAATCTCATTCTTGAACCATCTTTAAGTTCAAGAAATATAATAGGCTCTAAAACAGTCCATCCTCCCATAACTATTGGGTTCCACACGAACACGTTCTAAATTTTTCTTTTAAATATTTTTCTACATCTTCTCTTTCCATTTTAATCACTCCTGTTTTGTAAAACATACATTTCTATTCATAAATTCTTTATTCCTGTCTTTACATTCTTTAGTTTTTATGGTTTTACCTATTTTTCTTAGTTCCCAAACTTTTTGTATAGACAGCCTTTAAAAGTTTTAATTTTCTGGAAATTTCTAACAACTTCCAAAATATGATAGTTTTCTATTAAATAATCTTCATCTGATTTCGACCATTTGTTTGTAATTTTTAGAAAACCTGTCATTATAATGGCTATAATTTGAAGTTCCGTAAGTTTTTTGAGATACCATTGTACCCCTCTTTCTGTTCTATTTAACGTAAAGGCTATCTGACGAATGTTTTAGCATTCTTTAAATAGTTTTCAATCAATTCTCTCTCTTGTTCAGTGTACTTTGCTTTTTCTGCTTTTCAAATGCTTTCGACTTGCACTTCTACATCCTTTTCTGTCCTATTTGGGAGGGATATTTCCTAAAACTCATATTCTGATTCCTGTAATAGTCCATTTCCTTAATTCAGATAAAGTCCAGTCTCTTTTCATCTGTCATACTTTCTCCTGTTTGTTACAAAAAGTACCCTCAATTAACCCTTGCTTTTTAAAAATAAATCCTCTGAATTAAAAATTTTCAACTATTTCATCATCACTTTGAGTATCATTATTTTGTTGTTTCTTCTTCGATAACATCGCTTGCATTGTCAGGGTTGTCTACATATTCAACTTCCACGTTTCCGTTTGGCTCAACTTCTTTTTATAACAGCCTGATCTACTTTCTGTGCTGTCTGCATTTCAATGCTTAGAATTCAGAATTTGCTCAGTAATAATTTTAAAACAGTTTTCTTTGCCATGCTGTCAAAAATTAGTTTGCCAACGAAAGAACTTTAAGAAATGTTTACTGAATTTCTTAGCGTGTTCTCTTATTTCTCCTTTGCTCATCACGTTATATTTCTCAAATCCGTTCGTAGTCTGGAAATATGCGATGTAATGAGTTATCTTCGTCGCTTGTCTTGTCATCGAGATTGTATTTAAGTTCATCTGTAATAGGATCATAGCTTTCAAATTGCCCCTCATAGAGTTCTGTAACATTATTTTCTTATATTGTCCAGTTCTGATAGCCAGTTGTATAAATCCTTTATAGTCAAGCTGGAACTGATGCTGTTTTCTTCTTGCAATTATCGTTCTTATCCTTGGATTTTTCTTTTATAAAAGAGAACATAAATAAGCAAAACCTAAATTTGGATCAATTAGCAAATCTAATGTTGCTACTTTATTACTCCAGCTTTAAAATGCTTTGTGGTTCTGCTTCCTGTAATTGTTTATTTCCATTTGTAGTATTTAGCAGTGAAGTAAGAATCAATCGCCTTTGTTTCCTAGTAATTCTTTGAATTTATTTTTGTTCTTTCATCGTTATTATTGATTTTAGTGTAGTTGCACCTACTATTCCTTTTGTTTGTAGGGTTTATTAAAGTTCCTGCCATTTTATCTCATCTCCTTTATATATTTTTAAGTTGTGTTTTTAATTATCTTCCAGCAAATCGTTAGATTTGCTTCTTTTTGTAGATCCATTTACTTTTTATACAGATATATGTGTCTGTTTTTCAGAATTATCATTTGAACTTTTCTTCTTCTTTTTCCTTATATAGCAACTCTTCTTGCTTTTCTTGCTCTTGTTGTTGCTTTAAGGCTCAATTTCCTGTTGCTTTTTCTTTTTCAGCATTTTTCTTTGCTGTTTTCTCAAATTTTTCTTCAGTTTGCTTGATTTCGTTCATCTTATTTGTGATTAGTTTCTGAAATAACTGTATACTCTTCTCTTTATTAAATATTTTACATTTTCAAACAGAATTTTTAAATTGAATTTCTTTATTTGCTTTTTCAATTTCTTGTTTTATAAAATTTTCTTTTTGATTAATTCGTCGTATTGTTGTTGTATTTCGAGACTTCAATATCTATCTCTTTAAAAGTTTTATTTTTCCATTTTTTATTTTCTGCTACAGTAAACTAAGTATTCAGGTCTATCTTTAAAATATAAGTTTCTTTGATAGATTTTATCTCTTTTAGCATTATCTAATTCTTTTTCTTTGTCATGTAAATATTTTCTAACTGCATCTACTCTCTTAATTAAATTAATAAGTTTCTGATTATTTACTTCTTTTAGTATCTGCTGTCAAATAATCCATCAAAATCATTAAATTACAGCACTTTGATTTTTGCACATTTGCTTCTTCCCTATATTGTTTGATGTCTTTACATCCGTAATACAACATCATAAAGTTTTTCTCAATTTCCTCAACTTTTGTTCGCTTTTTCAAAATCAATCGTATCCTTATCAATTTTAGCTGGAGTTATTTTTCCGCTGTCAAAAACGAATTCCATTTTTGAGGCAATGTAAACTAATGATGTTTCAGTTTCAGATTTCTATATTTTTATTTTTCATTTCAAAGGATTCTCCTTTTCTAAATTGTCAATTATATCTTTAACTAGATTTTTCTATATCACTAGTCTTCATTCCTGTTTCTTTTCTTTTCGTCCTCACAATAGTCCATACAAACTATCTCCATACCAATCCCAGTTATCTACTCCCCAGTATTCTAAAGCCTTGTTTTTATGGTATCCTCAAGATATACTTTTAATTCTTCTCTGTTAATTCATAATTTCCATTTGCTAATTTTTCATTCCTAACCTCCATAAGTTTTTATCATTCTTGGTTCTGTATCGTTTCTGACACATTCCCAAAATTCAATTTCTTTATTTAAAAAGTTCTGTATTTCATCTTCCCAATCCGCCCTGTTTACAACTGATTGTCTGTAATCTTTTGTCCAGGTCGAATGATGTTGACATTTTCATTCTTAAAGCATTCAAATTTTTATTTCAGATACCACAACAGCATATTCATATCCTGTTACTAGGAGTAATGCAATATTTGATACAGGTAACTTTTCAGGATATTATCTTGCCATTCTTCGATATATTTATTCCATTTGTTTAATTGTAGTTGTCTTTATTTCAAGTATCCCTTTTACCTTCATAAACAATTTCTCCATCAGAATTAGCCCGTATGAAGTCATATTTTGAATGAACATACATTTTATTAACTTCTAATATTTTTATCAGGATGGTCTTCTTTGCAGGAATCAAATATATATCAAGGTTCTTGCCTCTTCTTTGAGTCGCAGGACTTGTGAAATTATCTGTACTCTTCCAGTTTTGTCTTTCCAAACGTCAATAATATTTCTATATTTATTTTCCCATTATTGCTCCGCATCCTACCCACCAGTCCTCTTATATTTAACCATTCTTTTCTATCAGCATAACCTATTTCCCTATATTGCATTTATTTTCCCTCCAGCAATATTTTTCAATTCTTTCAAATTCTCTATCACATTCATCCTGTGTATCAAAACGAAGAATAAAAGACTTCTTGAGAATATGAAAAAATTTTATTTCAAATTTCTTTTTCTATAGTATGAAAAATTTGACAAATTAAATAAAATATCTTTAATTTTTATCACATCGTTTTTCTCCTTTAAAAATATTTCTCCCTCTTTACAGCCCTTCACATTTTCTTTAACTTTAACGCCTGCTTTCTGTTATATCCTATCCAGTAAGTCCTCTTCTCCTGATTCTCAAAAGTTCAGCATATCCTTTTCAAAGTCTTCTCTTTCACTTTCCTGATAACTTCTTCAATTTCCTTGAATTTCTTATCTGTTTTTGTAATCAATGTTTTAAGTACATTCCAGTCTTCTTGCTGAACTCCCTTTGCTTTCGACTTCTTTTAAAAAGATCTTGTAATAAGCAAAAGATTATAAACATCGATTCAAAAGGCAACTTAGTTGTATTGTATTTGGTTCTTGAGTATGAATTTGTTTTTCGTTTCTATGAGCTCCTGCTCGTATACCTTCCTGAAACTGACAATAATAAATTCGTTCTTGAAATCCTTTTATAACAGTTTGTTCAGGATTATTTAAATCTTCGTATCCGAATTCATTGATTAACCTAGTTAAAGCCCTAAAACTTCTTTTAGTATAACGTCTTCGAGTTCAAAAGTGCACCAAAGCGTCTGTTCCTCCGTTATCTTTTTCTCATTTTTAGGTACGCCGTTTTCAAAGATTTTATCAGTTATCTTTTGGAATCTTGAAATAGTTCTGTAGCTTTTGCATAAGTTTGATAAAAGACATCATAATCATTATTTTTGATTTCCTGTTTTTCATCTGCCGAAATCTCTCATAGCAACAGCCTTTTCTAAAATTTCGTTTCTTAATTTTTCTGCTTTTTGAGTACTCCCAAATCATATCCTCCTGTTCTCTAAATGACCCCTATTTACAGCCCTTTAAAATCTTTTAATCACTCTAGGACACCACCACATCAGTATAGCCACCAAAAACGGAAAAAGCTACACTGCCACCAAAGTATCCAATGCCCTTTGATTCGGATAACTTCAATCTGTATTAGGACAGTTGTTAGTATCAGAATTATCCATTTATCACATCCTTTGTTGTCAGCATTTTCTTCCTCAGTTCCTTAATTTCCTCTTGATCCATTTCTTTTTCCAGCTGTTCTCTCTGTTGTCATTTAATCACTCCCCTAAAAATAAATTTTTATTTAATTAATTTTTGTACTTCACCAATAAGTCAAGTGATTGTTTTTACACTTGAAATGTTGAAAATAGCTTTTTCCAAAGTTTCGATATATTCTTTTAATTCGTTAAAGCTCATATCTTCTAGAGTTTGCTTTTTCGTTTTCAATACTTTGTAATCCATAATTTTTCACCGAAATTTATTTAAGATAATTAATATCTTATCCAAACCCACAATTGCTTATGGGCTTAGTGAAATATCAGTCGCTTTGTCTGCCTCTTTCTTATCCATTTAGATAAATTATTATTTGGTTGTTTTATTATCACTTTCTTTGTTATAGAATTTTTCTTCTATATAATTCAGCATCTGTATTTCATGTATTTCCTGCTCATTTGAAGAACTTATCTAATAATTTTGTTGCTGTTTGCATGTCCTTGATTCTGTAACAAGTTCTTTTAAGCTCGATTTCAAAAACGTTTTTGAAAACTCTGAAATATCGTTATCTTTTAAAATTGTTTCAGATAAAAATCATTTCAGCGACTATGCCTAGTATTACAAATGAAAATATCTTTATTTTTAAGCAACTTCTGTATTCAGATGTTACTCATTTTACCTCCTTTGTTTAATTCTTTTTAAAATAATTTTTGATTCTGTTTTTCAGTTTCTTTTCTTCCTTTCTCTAAAACCTTTTGTTGTTTTCGTTTACAATTTCAATGCTTCAAATTTCATTTACATCTCTCCTAAATTAAATTTTCTTTTTCTTCCTGCAATTACACATTTTATTTTTGATACGTTGTGAATCATATCGGATTTTTCTCATAATCTTTACTAGATCTTCGTTCTCCATATTCTGATGGGCTTAATTCATATTCATCATATATTCCGTCGTATTCAAAACCTTTTATTTCATCTTCTGTTACATCAGGAATTCTCTTTTCAGTTCTTTAAAATCCCGCTTTCATAGTATTCCATTTTAGCTATGCCTTGCTGTGGATAACTAAGCAATTTTCTTTTGCTCATTCTCTTATTATCTTTTACTTTTGCTCTTTCTGCTTGTCTTATTTTAATCCTTCGCTAAAGCTCATTTTATTCAACTCTATCGTAACTATTTTTAGTTACTTTTATTTTTAAAATATATATTTATTTTGCTAATATATTGTAACTTATATATAGTTACTTTGTCAAGAAAATTTTTTATTTTTATATTGTATAATATATTGAATATATTTTATATGAAGGTGGTTCTTATGAGTTTTTGGAAGTACGTTAAAAAGAAATTAGACTTCAGACATGGTGATTCCTTAGAAAATTAGCTGATAAAATAGATTTGCCTTTTACTTTTATTAATAGAGTGGAAAAAGGAATAAATCCTTCAGAAACAATGATAGAAGGACTATTAAAAGTTTATCCATTAGAAAAAGAAAATTTTATCTAAAAGCTTACAGTGAGATTACCTGATAAGAGTATTAAGAACTAGATTTTGATAATATTACTGGAAGATTTTTGGATAGTATATTGATTAGTTGAAAACTTTAGATACAAGTGAACAAAAGAATATTTTGAATTTAATTATTGAAAAATTGAATATATGAGTTTCAAAAGCGGTCGTATGATGAAGTATGGTTGATGAAGCAAAAGAAAAATAAATGAATTATAACTGTAAATAATGGAGGATGATTTTGTGGAAAAATAAAGAAATAGTTTTAGTATTTTATGTAAAGGTTCTGAGCCTTACAGAGTTGCTTTTTGGAAAGAAGAAAAATTCTAGGAATATACATAGTGGCTGTGGTTGCTCCCAGCAGGTAAAGAAGAATGCAATATTGTAAACACAGATTCCAGCTAATTGAAGGTGATTTGACTAATTTAGATGATTCAACTGAAGATGCAAAAGAAAAAGCTGGAAGTTTTGTAATTGATTGAAGATAGTGATATTGGAGATGAAGAATTTTTATTAGAAAGCTAAGACAGGGGAAAAAGTAGAGTAAAATAGTAAATGTATGAAATTCCACAAATCAGTAGTAACTGGAACTTATTTTTGATGAATTCATGCAAAAAAGTAAACGAAGCATAATCGTGTCTCTAAATGATGAAGAACCTAACTGAAAATATGGAATTACCCACGAAGAACTCTCTCTAGAAGAATTTCTAAATTAATTGAATCCAATATAATAGTCGTTGGAAGCCGAAAAAGAAAAGATTATCTTTTTGATGAAAATAGAAATTATTATGGCACTTATAACGGAAAAGAGAATTTGAAGGATATGGATTAGTACATTTAGGCATCCATAGATACACGAAATCTCAACATTTAATTGATTGCCTTGAATACTACAAGACTGTTAATATAAAAAGTATGAATGAAAAATGAAAAGAAATTATGATAAAATATTTTTATGAAAAATATAATTAATCATGAGATTTTTGGGTAATAATCACGAGATATTAAAACACGAAAAATAAGATTAGATTAAAAACACAACAACAACAAAATTGTTTTATGAAATTTATAGGGTTAATTTTTGGTTTAAGAATATAATGGAGGAAACCAGAATGATTTTGTAATTTTGACATTAGCTTATTAGTGCTAACACATTTTTCAAAACATTACTTCAAAACTGTAAGAAGACGAGCACAAAAGGGTATAAAAATATTAAGAAGGGCGAACCTGGATGACTAAACATTTAGACAGAGATAATGATGGTATGAGCTAGTGAAGAAAATAATTTAATAAAAGAGTTGTTTCATAAATTGAGATAGCTCTTTTTGTTTATAAAGAAAATAAATTTACATTTTTATTTAAAAATTTTCTTGACTTAGTAACTTTTATAAAGTTACAATATATACGAACACAGAAATATAAAAATTAAGTAACTAAATAAAAAGTTACTTAAAATTTTATAAGGAGGAATATATACTGCACAAAAAGTTGTTTTATGAATTTTTAGATGGCATATTAGATTGAGTTACAATTCAGGGGCTGGATTGTGAAGAAGTAGGGCATAGTAGACAAAATGTAAATGAATTTAAAGTGTATTTTAAAAGAAATGTCGCCCTGGAAATAGTTTTAATAAAATCTAAAAGTACTTGAAAGCTGGTTACAAAATTGAAATATTACTTGATTGTATTGATAATCATCAAATCAAATAATTCATCTATATCATTATTTTCCATAATAATTACTCCTTTTCGTTAAAAGATGTAATTATTTTAATAATGATTGGATTACAATTCAAAAAGAAAGGGAAGGAGGTGGAGATGTACAGAAAGAGTGGGAGATATAAAAATTATTGCAGAAAAAAAGAAAAAAACGAAAAGACAATATTCTAAAGTCTGTTATAAAAAAACATTAAAAAGGTATGAACAGAGAAGAAAAGAAAAACGCACAGAGTTATTTTAATTTTGGTTATTTAGTCAGCCATAAAGTCGTTTAAGATATTATGAAATATTTCTTGGTATGTATCTTCAGATAATATCTTATTTAGTTGTTTTTTTCAAAAAAATCTTTATCTTTTAATAATTTTGAAGTTTTTGTCATTGAATTCTTTTTCAGAAATTATGTTGTTTTCAAACAGTATTTTTACAAGTGCAGCAATTTTAATTTCTTGATAAAAGATTTTCAATTAATAAATTGCAATAATTTCGTTCATAGTATACCTCTTTCCACTCTGTGCGATATTAGAAGTATATCATAAAATTAATAATTCAGGAAGGAGGTGTCTTGATGAGAGTGCGTTTACCTGCATGAGGAGAAATAGAAACGATAAAGTGATAACTGGAATAGGAAGCATTAAAAGGGCTTACGGAATTAGAATTTAAAAGAAGTAGTAAGATCTATCGAAAAATATTTTAAAAGAAAAAGAGAAAACTCACCTTTGACGTTGAAGTTACAGAAGATGAGTTTCTGATAAAAAGATTATTTATAGAAATTCTAAAGGAACTATTCTTCTATAGTAATTTGAATATGCACTGGACTTAAAAATATATATCTTTTATGGATAATTTGGACAATTGGCATATCATAAAAACTGTTTTCAATAAAATCATGAGTATTTTGATATATCCATCTTTAGCCCAATTATATGGAGAAAACTGATTATTATATCTCAATTTGATAATCTTCGGTAAGTTCAGTCCATTGTCCAAGTAGACAAGCATAAACTTTATACATAGCTATAAACCTCCCTTCTTCTTGATAATTTGTTTTGATGAATAAATTATAGCACAAAGTGAGGATTATAAAATGAGAAAAGGAAGGAGGTGTGAGATGAAAATAAGAGTTAAGAAAAGGAGAGAATGAAAGATATAATAGCACTGATAATTTGTATGATAATTTTATCATTTTCAGGAAAAAATTAAAAAGATAGTGATGTATTCACTACCTTTTGCAATGTTGTATGTATTGATTAAATCAATTTTGTACGTTACTTTTTAGAAAGTTTTCTAAAAATAAAAGAAATAAACAAGGAGTTCAATAGCAAAAAAGTAAGTTCAACAATTTCTTTGGGTTTTATATTCCAAAACTATAACACCAAAAAGATTTTAAAACTTCAACAATCCATTTGAGAACTTCTAATAAAACAGGTTCTAGCGGGAACAAATGTCGCATATGGTGCAAGCCAAAGAAAAATATAACTTGCAAATCCTAAATAAACAGAAATATTTTCAGGAATTTCCAGTTTTGAAATATCCTGATATATTCATTGTCGAGGTTTTCATAACTGGAAAAATTTTCGATAACAGCTCAAATTCTCTTCTTGGTAGAATTGTAGCGTCAATAGCGGAATTTATAACATTATTCCAGTAATTATGATTTTTAGATAAACTTCAGATAAAAATTTAAGATTTGAACTTATGGATTCAAATTGTCTCGTGAATATCAGGAAAATTAATTTGTTTTTCAAGATCTTAGATTAGTCAAATTAAAAACTCATTTGTTGATTGATTAAATTAACACTTTAGATGCTGAATTATTAATGACTTTCTTGTAATGAACATTATTCATTGCTAATTGAATTCTTTGAATATTAGGGATTATTCATCAATCTTTGAGCGACGACGCAGTGAAAGCAAACAAATTTTTAGGAATAAGCAACAACACCTCCTTTCGATTTTAATATGTTTGGCGATATTATTATAACCCCAAAAGGAGGTAAAAATGAAAATAAAGGGAGGCGTGAGAAATGAATTGGAAAAGATATTGCTACAAATAATTTTATCAGTAGCAACATTAATACAACACTGTATGTTTTGGCTAGATACTTTAGCTGATTGTTTTAAGTGATTGAATAAATTAGTGTGAAATATGGAGGGCATGAAATGGATAAAGAAAAAGTAATAGAAAAATAAAAATTGTATTAATTGGAAAACAATATAACTTTTAAAAGATTTTTAGAAAAATATCAGATATATTAACCAATAAATATGACCAAAACGCTAAATGAAAATAAAATATAGTTAAAGAACAGAGTGTTGTTATTATTGAATAAAATCTAAAATAACAACATCTAAAGCTAAAAACATCGAGTTTATGATTATTTATTATCTTTTTATTTCTGGATGCTGAGGTTTTTGAGAAGTTGCTGGTGGGTTTCGCCTTTTTCAAAAGATTCACCAAATGGTTTTTGTATTAGGGAATTGGTGTTTTGATCTTTGTTCAAATTAATTCACCTCCTGTTCAACGGGATTAAGTATTTCTAAGATAAAATCGTTATAAGCAACTTTTAACACAGAGAGTCGATTTTCGTAATATTATTGTTTTTCTATTATAAACAGTAACTCTCTCAAGAAGAAAGTCGATGTCTTTCTGAAATAATGCTAACGAGTTATATTTCCTATATGTAATATCAGGATATGAACGAATTTTAAAATAATACCCAACGTTCAAAAATATTTTTGTGATAGTTCTTTTCTTGAATATATATCATAAACAATACCAGGGAGAAAAGATTTCTTAGGCAATCGGAACCATTTATTAGCAACTTTAAAAATAAAGTCGCTTTCCATTATTTTGAAAATACTAAACTTATTAAAACAGAAAATAAGTTGCCGATAATATTTCAAAAACAATGAGAGGGTCAACTTTCGGTTTGTTTCTTTAATATTATTTAAAAATCAAATATGTATATTTTACAACCAAAAGTTATTTTATAACAATAATTGGAATATATATGACACCAATAATAAAAAGATCTAAAATAAAAAGTTAAATTCTTTTGCATATGTATAAATCAATGATTTTTACCAATTAATCCAGGTAATAATAGAAAAAAGTAAATTGCAACTATTGAAAAATAAACAAACCTCCTTTCATAGATAATTTTTGGTGTAGCAATCATATTATACCTTGAAAGGGGTGAGAAAGTAAAATTAAGAGGTGTAAGAAATCGTATTAATAATTTTTAGAAATATTAATATTACTTGTGTATTTAGTTGCAAAGCTAACAGAATAAAGAATTAAAAAGAAAAAGATATTTAGCCTAAAAGTTCAAGGCGGCATTGAGAATTTTTATTCAGATAAAGTACAAAAGAAAAGGGTAGCTTTTAAATATAGAAATTATCAAATTAAAAAGTAAAGGAGCTAAAACAATGGAGCAAGGCACAAATTCGAGACCGACAGGTCCCAAAGCAGCTGAGCTAAAATATTTCAATACAGCCCAAAACTTGGAAAATAAAAACAAAATCGCTTTAAAGGTTTTAGAAGTTGTTGAAGATGAAGCCGTAACTGAAGATGAATTTGATATAATTGTCAAATTGATTAGAAACAATTTAAGAGGTTGAATGAAACAGGAACAGAAATTTTTGAGTTTTAAAATAAAAATTTAAAAGCTATGTGAGCAATTTAAAAACACTTGGATATATATGATTCAAGGTTTTTAGTAATAAAAAGCACTTCAAATAGAAGTGCATACAAATATTACGTAATTTGATTATATCAAATTTAGTAAATTAAGTAAAGAGTGTAGGAAATGAAAACACAATAAACGGCTTTAGACCGAGGATAAGCTGATAGAAAACGGATTGGATTTGGCAGACAGTTTAATTTTTAAGGCTGTTTGTTGATATGTACTCAACGCATTCATCTAAAATTGAATATCAGATTCTGGAATATGAAGTTGAAAATGAAGAAACTAAGGACACTGGAAAAAGACAAATTTATGTGGATAACCTATGATTATTTGATACAGTCAGATACCACTTGTTGGAAGTAAAAGCACGTTTATAAGAAAAAGTGGGGAACATTGAAAAAGAATTTTTGACTGTGAAAAATTCAAAGAAAGGCAAAAAGGAACTTTCTGTATTTCTTTCGAACAAAATTTTCTGAATTGCTGGAATACGAAACTGAAGATACCCTGCTCAAAATGATGGAGGGCTACTCAAAACAGGTAGGGGGCTACTCAAAATGATAGCTACTCAAAATGGGTGAGACAAGACTTCTACTATAACAGATCCTTCTTTAACAGATTCTTCTATAAAGAGATAGAGAGAGAGTAAAGAAGATAATTTTCTTCCGTGTGTGAAGAGATAAAAACAAATGGATAAAAATTGCTCAAGAATATGACTTATCAGAAACAATTAAAAATAGACGATAAACGAAAAAAGCTATTAATAATTTATTTAAAAGAATATTCGACGGGAAGAGCTAGTGCAAGTAATAGATAAAATTCATATTTCTAAAATTTATGCAGGGGGACAATAAAAATAAATGGCAAGTAACATTTGACTGGCTTATTAAAAAGCTAATTTACTAAAAAGTGCTTGAGGAAATTACGACGACAAAATACATAGAAATAAAATAACGCTAACACTAATAATAAATTTCAGAGCCGGTATTCAAAAGCGAAAGACCAAAAGCAACGGCGGAAGGACTTAGAAAGATATTTTGAGGTAGCAGAAATGAATGGAGGAATTTAACGAAGGATGGAATCTCCTTGACTATTACCCCTAACACAAAAGAGTAACGGAAGGGCTCGTAAATATTTACTTTATGGGATTAGCTGAACTTAGCATAGAGCAGTTTAACTATGCGATAGGCAAAAATAGTCAAGGAATACGAGGCGATTTTATGCCAAAAGTCACAGTAATTTTAAAATATGCTAAAGATTCAGATTTGGAAAAAGCAAGTATTTTATGCAAAAGAGAAATTACTGAAAGCGGCGATATATAAGAACGGAAGCAAAGGGCATGGTGTCTTCGAGGACAAAGGAATACACGCAGTAGTTGATTATGTTAGCTGGAATAGGCTATGCACAATGAAAGACGATGAATTTGATAATTTTTCTAAAATGGGGTTTGACGATATATACAAAAGATTCTGTAAACGCCCTTACGAAACGTCTGACTATTACAGGCACCAGCCGGTGTTCGGACAAACACAAACCCAATGATTGGCTACAAAGGGAATCCAAAATCGGAAATACAGAAAATATGAATTTCATAAGGCTTGAATATAAAAGCATTGTTGCACAGATTGAAAATAAAAAGTTGATTTATCGAAATAAAAATAAAATGCTGATAGGAGGATAAATGCAAAATTACAGGAAGAAAAAGAAAAGGCTGGAAAGCAATAATGAAATTCTGAAAGAACAAAACAGAATTTTGAATGAACAGATGATGAAAAGTCTGATTAAGCAAAATGGTGTTCAGATAGAAGACAATAACAGCAGGACTAGACGAGATTGATCGGATTTGCAGAAAGTGTCGAAAATGAAAATATATAAAATCAGGAGGAAATAAAATCGGCCAGGAAATAATGCTTAGTGAGACTATATGATAAAACAGCTGTAAAGGAGCATATAATTTAGAAAATGCAAAATTAATTAAAAAGAACGTGGAAGATAAGAAAGTTCAGTTTTGTATTTAAAAGAAGTGATTTAAAAATTAAATATTGAGTTTGCAAATGATAAGATTTCAGGAATTATATATAATAATTTCTTAACTGATTCACAAAGAGAAAATGTAACAGAATCTGAATATTGCACAAGATTGAAATGAAATGCTTGAAATAACAGATATTGATGATATGAATAAACTTGATGAAATTTCAAGAAATATTATCAAAAATAAATTCAGAAAAAGTTGTTTGGAGAAAATCAAAGGAATTGCTGTTAAATAGAGAAGATAGGGAAAGACTTAGCAAAATAAAAAGTTTTTCGAGCAGAGCCACAGCTGTTAAAACTTTATGAAGAAATTGAGAGCTGCAAACAGCATATAGAAATTACAGAAAAACATTTTTACAAGGATGAGCAAAATCTAGTTGAAGAAATAGCAGACTGTTTTGTGGTGGCTCTACAAATCAATAAAGTGAAAATGGTTAAAAACGTTATTAAAGGCTTGAGTTGATAACACTAAAGATCTTTCAAGACTGAAATAATTGAAAAATCATAAGAATGGTTAAATTTAAGATTAATCGTACAGTTGAAAGAATTGAAAAAGCGACAATACGGAACATACAAGATTGAATATAAAAGCCACTAGAACTCCACAGAAAGCCGTGAGCGAAGAAAAAGAGAATGAGCCAGTAAATTCTCCAGCGAAATCATTTAGCGTTGCAGAGAGCAAGAAACAAAGCACGTGAAGAAAAGGAGAAAAGCTAGAAAAGGAAAAACAAAGTTTTTGAATTTGTGAAAAAGAATGAGCCATATTACTATAGGTCAAAAGAGGCAGTCTGGTACAAAAATACATCCAACTGAATGTGCAGAAATAGTGAGAGAATTGATTGACAGAGGGAAAAATAATCATAAAAAAGGAAGAGACGGAATATACGGAGCAACACTTGCAACTAGTTCAGGAAGCGGAGGTTGTTGAGTAATGGCATACAATCGCAGGGAAAGAAATTGAAAAACGATTTTAAGAATAGTGTTGATACAGATGAAATCTTTTTGCATAGATTCAAGGACGGAACAACAGGGAACTGTAAATGGACAAATGATTAGATTCAAAAATAAAAACTTGTGTGATTTACTCTTTCAGGGACGGCTTGCTTGTCCTTGTTGAGCTTGAAAATCTTTTTAGGTCAAGTCAATGCCATTTGCAAATATAAAAGACACGGTTGATGAACAGCAGACATTTTTGTACACTTTGTGACTAGAGGCAAAGAAAAAGAATGTAAAAGCGTATATGATACTTAATTTTAGAGATTTGTCAGAAACTTATGCAATAGATATTCATAATTTTGATGAATTTTACAAAAATGACGAAAGTAAGAAAAGTATCAGCATAGATGAAGTAAGACAGCTTGGAAAACAGTTATTTCAGCAAAAGAAAAGAACAAAGCTACAGATATGAAATTAACAGACTTGTTTCAGTTAGGAGGCAATAATGGGAAAAAGATTAGCAAAAAGATAGAGTGAGGTAATATTATGAATATCCTGAAACACGGAAACGCTGAAAAATCCAGATACATATGTTATGTGCTTAATATTAGTTGAGGACGAATAATAACACAAGATCAGGCGACAAAAATATACGACGGATATTCAATAATAATATAGTTAAAAGTCGCCAGAAAAATCCAAAACTCAGACAAGGAGTACGAACCAACGAGGAAACTAAAAAGAAAAGGTTTGTAGGATATATGAATTTTAGGCATGCTTGGCGGAAAGGAAACTTGGATGTCTAAAAAGAATGAGCAGGAAAATCAGAATTGATATATTGGTTTATAGATCGCTATGCTTTATTATCTAGCTGAAAGAGAAATAAACTGGAGAACGAGCAAAGAAAAGCCTAGAGTATCCGATTATTTCTAAATATAGGCAAAGGAATAGCTGAAAAGAAATATATTGTTTCAGGCGATGGAAAGACTATAAGCCATTTTCAAATCTTGAAAGCAAGCTGAAACAAAATAATGTCTGTATTGGAAAAGGAACTACTACAAACGAAACAAAGGTAAGTGTATTAATCTGATTCTTTGCTGGATTTTAGCAACAGAGGAAATGCAGATGTTATTGATAAAGCTGGACGGCACATTTTTCTTTGGCGTTAAAGATGAGAGCAATGACGAAGCAATAAAAGTTTACGACTATTTGTTTGATTTTCTTTATGCAAAAGGATATACTGATGGCAGGAAATGCACGAACTGTATAGAAGTCAGAAAACAGGAAATGGGTATACTGGATGTTAAAAAGAAAATATGTGTCATTACAGGAAAAGCCAAATGCACAATTAGCATATATTTCAAAAAGTGCTGGAGCATTAGAGAGGCTAGCAAAATATGACAAAGGGATAGGAAACAGTTATTTACCTTTGTCAGCAGAGTGGCATACAGAGTAGATCATGAGTTGGTGGCAGAAAAATAAATTAACTGGAAAACTGAAAAAGAGTAATATAGAGCCTTTTGAAATAAAGACTGAGGAAGAAGTTAAGGAATTAAAGAAAATATATAAAAGGGCATTTAGAGATTTAAGGAGGAGAAATAATGTGAAATATTATATAAAAAATAGCAGCAGGTATTACACTCGTTATAGCAGTATCGATAGTATTTTATGATAGTTTGTCTTGAAGGTACTATCAATGAATACAAGGAGGCGAAAAACAAAACAGTTTACTGACTTTTCACTTTATGTGGCACTTTTTAATTTCGAGGCGCTTTAGATAGCGAAAGTAGGGAATAAAAGGAATAGTATTAGCAGTTCAGTCGCAGAAAAGTCGTTTTGCTGAGCTAGACAAACAAACGAAGTGTGTACGGCAAAAGATTAGTCGTTATAAAGACGAAATAACAGTCGTAGAAAGTCGTTTTAGTAGAAGGTTAGGAGATGAAAATAGCGGATATTGTTAATATTATTAGTACCAATTTTACTCTTGGATTACATTTATTTGCTCAATATTTGAAAACGCAGTAGAAAGAATGAAGAATCAATCTATCGGAATGTTGGCGAGCTTAGGGTTTTGGAGTGCTTATGGCTTACGGATTGTACGGATTTTTACGAAAATAATCAGGATCTGCAGGATAAACCATATGACCGATGTCGGCAAAATGGTATTAGAGAACGTTTGGACGGTGTAGGGACGATAAACAGAGGAGAAAATGAGACTATTGAATTATATGGAATAAAGATAAAACGAATTAACTGGAAATATTGAGACGAAACATGTCGAAAAATTTGAACATAAAGAAAGCATATGAATTATAAGCAGATTATGCATTTCTTTTGAACTTGATTTTAAAAAGAGAATTGAATTGAATATAGCGATAACCGAAGCGAAAAGGAACTATCAATTCCAAGAAATTTGAGCATTGGAAGAAGTAGAACGCCAATTGATAGTGCAAGTTTAAAGGAATTAAAAGAACATCGAAAAGCAAAGAATAAAGGTGAGCTTGTAAAGAACTTTGAGCATAAAATATCTGAGTGTGAATCGGAATCAAAAAATGAGGGAACAAGATAAATAATTATGAGAGGAACGAAATGAAAATTATTATTAGGAATTATAATTTTAGGATTGATACAGTGTTTCGTGCAAGGTAAAGATTCTCAAAAGATTGAAGAGGATACGAAAGGGACTAAAAAGGACAGTACAATGAGTACTCGACGGGAAACTTAAAAGAATATAAAGCAAATGATAAGGATTAAGAGATTCGATGAGACAGAATATCATTAAACTATTGTTGAAAAACAATCGTAGAGTTACAATTGATAATGCGATTGTGATAACAGAGAGGATTAAATGGATAAAGAAGTGAACTGTTAAGGTGTTATAACTATAAAAAGCGATAAGCAGAATTATTGGAAATGTAACTATTCTTAGTAGTTGTAAACTCTTTAGGCTGATTCAGATTAGGCTGGCTAATGACTTGCCTTGGATAACAAATATTTTAATATTTTTTGTAATGAGAATTTAGAACACGCTTTTGTTGGATACGCTTGTTTGAATCCAGAAGAAAGACAACGAAAAGATGTTTATTTTTTTCAGAAAAATTATAAAAGTGATAGGTATAAAAAAATTTTAAAAGGTTTAAAAATATAGGAAAATGAGTAATTAGAGGTAAATGAGGTAGAAAGTGAACTTACACAAGAAGATATTAATGAGTTTTCAGCGATAAAGAAGTTTTATTTATTGCAGATTTAAACAGCTAAAACCTTTGAGGATACACAAATTACCATATATATAAAAAGGTAAAGTAAAAAGACAGGCAATACACAACAACAAAATATTATAGGCAAATAAAATCCTCAGCTGAGTGAGCCACCGAATAGATATTAGAAATAGTCTATTTGTTTAGTGGCTCTTTTTTTGTCTAAAAACTAAAAAGGAATTGAACAAGAATGGAAATTGCATTTTATTACTAGTAATAGCATTAATATTAATAGTTACTAAATTGTCGGGGAATATGGCTACGGAAATATATTGAGAAAAGGGATTGATGAAAGTCAGGCTTTGAACAACTCGAATATAAAACGATAAATTGATACAGATACGGGCAGTAAAGATAAAACATATGATGCGTATCTTGATAGATGTAGAGAGTTTGAGAAAGAAAAGAGAGATGGACAAAGAGGTTAGGGAAATGAGCACAGAAGATAAAAAGACAAAATATCATAGGTACTTTGAGAGACTGCCCCATGCGGTCTGGCGAGTCAGAAACATCCGGATATGAAAGTAGGTTCAGTGTCCTGTCCGATAGGAGTGAAAATGGAAGAAGGAGATGCAGGTTGTAAAAGGTGTTGGCATTGGCTAAAATATTGAATTTGAGTGAAAGGCATCTAAGCGCTGGCAGAGGAAACGTCATCACGGACAAAAATAAATATTTATGGAAGTGTTCATTCATATATTGAGTATACTGAATTAAAAATGATGCAGATGTGGATTTGAAAAGATGAAAAATTAGGGAAGAAATAAAGAGTAAAAAAGATACAGAATTGAAAGCGCAATATCGGAGTTAAAGAATCAGTTACATCCAGCGGAGTAATTGGAAGAAGTGATGACAGATATGCTTATTAATATAAAAAGGAAAATTGCTTATTGCCTAATAAACAGCACCTGCTACAATCGCATGATAACTTTAGGAGAAATAAGACATCATTTTAACGGGTCAAATATCTGATACTTTAGACAGAATTAGTGAATATAGTCCTGAAAGTATTTAAAAGAAAATTTTGTTGATGAAGATGAGGATCGAAGGAGTTGAAAACAGTGTGAGGGAGAGAAAGACGATCCGAAAAGGGGTGACTAAAAAGCAAAGTGATTTGTTCTAAAAAATTATTTCAGTATTAAAAGCTATCCCAAAATTAATAGATATGATGGGCAGACAATTATAGAGATATCGCTCCAAAACTTCTGCTGAACCATGTGATGGAATACTGATCGAGTACCGTTTTCAAAGAGAAGCATGAGACAATATCGATAAAACAGACAGAAAAGTAGTAATGATGTGTGGAGCTCAATTATCGAAAAACAGAACTTTGTTGAATACTTTGGATATCATGCTGATTATGACCCTCCTATAATGTTTTAATGCCGACTCAAAAATGGCAGAAGATTTTTGCAACACAGATTAAATGACATGATATCTTAGCACACCACAGTTAAAAAGTAAAATAATCAGAAATGAAACATCAAGAGATACTAAAACTCAAAAGATTTTCCAGGTGGATATATATTTTAACTGGAAGTAATTCAGCGACTGAACTTGCAGGTAAGGCCAATACGAGATGTATTGGCAGATGAGATTGATAGATTTCCAAATGATGTAAAAGGGTGAAGGTGATCCATTAAATTTAGCAATTGAGAGAACAAAAACATTTATGAACAAAAATTGTTTTAACAAGTACACCAACAGTAAGAGGAGTCAGAATAGAACAGGAGTATGAAAACAGTACACAGGAAGAATGATATATTCCTTGTCCAAAATGTGGAACAATGCAAAGATTGGAATGGAAAAATATCGTTTTTGAAAATGTGGACACAAATGTCAAGATTGTCTTGAAGTTTCAGTGAATACGAATGGATGAAATGAGAAGGAGAATGGATTGCGGAAATGTTGAAATTGATCCGAAAGCAGTAAGAGGATTTCATATTAGTGAATTGTATAGATCTTTTTCGACTTGGAAAAGTATAATAGAAAAATTCAAGGAATCTAAAGGCGATGTTCAACTTATCAAAGGTTTTCACTAATACTGCATTAGAGTGAAACTTTTGAGGAAAAAGAGATAAAATGGATTTTGAAAAATATCTCACAGAAAAGAACATTATGGACAGAAATTCCTGAAAAAGTAAACGTTTTTGACTACGGGAGTTGATGTTCAGAGATGATAGATTGGAATGTGAAGTTGTAGGTTGGGGAGCTGATGAAGAAAGTTGGGGATTTATTTATAAAGTATTTATAGGGAAATCCTGCAGAAACCAGTGTGTGGGATCAGCTTGAGAGATTCTTGGATACTAAATTTTACTCTATTCTAACGGACAGAAAATAAAAATACATCACTGTATTGACACAGGAGGAAATCACACAGATGTCAACTTACGGATTGTGAAACTCGTGAAAATTAAAAGAATATTTGGAATAAAAGGTGGAAGTGTGGAAGGTAAAGCTGTTTATTACAAAGACCAACTAAAAACAAATAAAGGACAAATTTCACTGTTGTATTAGAATACTGATGCTGAAAGAAAGCTATTATGGCAGATTGAGAATTGATTTACCTGCGACAAGATATGCATTTCGGATAATGTAGAAAGAGGATATGATGAAACATACTTTAAAGGATTGACTGCAGAAGTTAAGATTACAACTTTTGAGAAAAGGAGAAAGAAAAACTAAGTGGGTTAACATTAGGAACTAAAAGGAATGGAAACCGTTGGATATCAGAAATTATGCTTATGCTCATGCGTTAAAAATAGCTAATCCTGATTTGAGTAAAAATATTTGATTGATGTTACAGAAAGACCAAAAGTGCAAACAAAAGAAAATATTGTCGAAAGGAATTTAGAAAATGGGAAAATCAAATTATTCAAGAGAATATATTTTAGAAATGATTGTTGAATACGGTAAAGCTGAACGAGCATGACTTTTAGCGGTACTAGTTATAAAATTGGAACTAGGAACCTATCTGAGATGGGGAATAGATGCAATAAGAAAAGGAAGAGCTTACTGGGAAAATGAACTCAAAAATAAATGGCAAGAGGCAACAGGAGTGAGAAGAGGTGTGCCTAGAAATCTTTAGTAGAAAAGGAGTGTTTTATGAATTTTATTGATAAATTGGTAACGGCATTTAATCCGGAAAAAGGACTTGAAAAGGTTTCAAGCAAGAAGAAAATTAGAAATTCTAATACTGGATATTCAAATCACGGTGCTTCAACTACTAAAAATCAATGCTAGGCTGGCAAAGTACTCTGGGCATGGAGTAAAAAGGATATTTATAAGAACCGTAAAAAGTTGATTGAACGTTCGAGGATTTATATATAGGGAACTCTGTGGCTACTGGGGCGTTGAAAACTATTAATACGAATGTCGTTGGAGCGATTAAAATTAAAAGTCCGCTTATTGATAACGAAACAATAGGAATTAGTGATGAAGAAGCTGAAGCAATAGAAAGTTTAATTGAAAAAGAATTTGAACTTTGGTCTAAAGATAAGATTGATAATCTAGGACTATGAACTTTTATCAGATCCAGGAACTTGTATTTTTGACAGTGCTGATGAATGGAGAATGTTTTATAAAAATTAAATTATTTTTGAAACTCCAAAAATCCATACAGTTTAAAATTAGAAATTTTAGAGCCTGGACAGAATATATACTCCAAATAATATGATTTCAGATAAAAAGTGTGGTTGAGGGTGTGAAAAATAGATAAAAACGGAAGAATTGAAGGCTATTATGTTTCATCTGAACATCCATTAGATGCAACTGGGGAGTAAGTAGAAACTTATAAAAGTTTATGGAAGTGAAAATCAAAAATATAATACATCTTCTTTTCACAGAAAGACCTGAACAGGTAAGGGGGATACCAATATTATCTCCAGTTATCGAAAATCTAAAACAGCTTTGGAAATTATACTGAAGCCGAACTAATGGCAGAGTCATAAGTGGAATGTATGCAATTTTATTGAAAGTGAAGTCGAAAAATTCGAGCTAGGTTGATGTAGGTGAACTTGAAGCAGTTGAAAATGATTTACTGAGTAGATCTGGAAGATGAAACTACTATAGAACTTGCACCAGGAATGGTTGTAGGGCTTAATCCTGGAGAAAAGGCAAAGGCTACCAATCCAGGAAGACCTAATGCACAGTTTGACCCTCTGTTACAAGCATTTTAAGACAGATAGGAGTGCTTTGGAAGTTCCTTATGAACTTTTGATAAAGCATTTCACGGCAAGTTATTCAGCAAGCAGTGCAGCACTTCGGAAGCGTGGAAAAATGTTCAGGAAAAAGACGTGAATGGTTTGTAGAGAATTTTACACAGCCTGTTTATGAGGAATGGCTGAACGAAGCATATTTGCTCGGAAGAGTGGAGCTAAAAACTACGGAACTGATTTTCTTATAGATAAAGCATGGTGCAGCTCTCAATGGAACGCACCGTCTCAAGGTCAAATAGATCCGTTAAAAGAGGCTACATGTGCTATATAAGAATCAATAACGGATTATCGACTAGGACGAGAGAAACAGCTGAACTTAATGGTGGAGATTTTGAGCAGAATGTGAGAATTTTGGCAAAGGAAAAAATAAATTACTAACAGAGAAAGGAGTGGTAGTTGAATGCCGAAAACAACTCAAATTTTGGAACGTGATGAAGAATGATGAGGAAAAAATCAGCTGAACTGATACTTTATGGAAGTATTGAAGTGATGAATATTGGGATGATATATCTGATAAGGCGTTTAAACAGGATATTGAAAAATCTTGGGGATGTAGAAAATATAATTTTTACACATAAACAGTCCAGGAGGGAGTGTATTCAGTGCAGTAGCAATAGCGAATACTTTGAAAAATCATAAAGCAAAAGTAACGGCAAATATAGATGGATTAGCGCAAGTCAGCAACTATCATAACAAGTGCCTGTGATACTGTAAAAATGCCCTAAAAATGCTTTGTTTATAGTTCATAATCAATTACTTTCTGCTTATGGAGCAATCAAGATATGCAAAAACACTTGAAATGCTAAATAAAAGTTAAAAATAGCATTATCGAGACATATCTAAATAAAAGTAAAGACTGATAAGGAAACATTGTCGGAATTAATGGATAATGAAACTTGGATGGATGCAGAAACAGCTAAGGAATATGGTTTTATTGATGAATTGTGATGAAGAAGTGGGAAAAGAATTGTAGAAAATAAATTAATTATAAAATAACATGGTTTTGATATTTCAAAATTTAAAAATTTTTAGAAAAGCAAAAGATATAGATTGATAATAATGAAAATACTAAGGAGGTAAAAATGACTTTAGAGGAATTAAAAACACTTTCTGAGTTTGTATGATTAGTAATTAAATGAAGGAAAAAGATTGGAAAAGAGGAAGAAAGGAAAGATTGGAAAGCTATTGATGATATGGTTAATAATTATTCTGAATTAATAGAAAATGCTAAATATGTAATCCTGTCAGCTACAGGATTTAGCTATTGGTATTTTAAAAAGCAAAAGAGAAGAAAGCTCAAAAGTTGCAAAAATTAAAAATGAAAGCCAAGATAATTTTTATACCACCAGCTATGAATGATGGAACAGTACCTGCAGAAAAGAAGAAAAAGAATTTATGGAATTAATATTATGAATATTTTTCTTATGAATAAAAACAAAGGAGGGCAAATAAATGGATTTTTGTAACAAAAAGGCAACTGAATATGCCAGCGAACAGTTTTTAAGTGGTACAGGCATAAATATATGGAATTTGAAGTCTACAAAGGTAAGAATGTTAAAAGAGGTGACGCTGTAAAGTGCAGGTGCTGAACTTTCAGATGGAACAGACTTGTTTGGAATAGTTATGAAGACGCGATGGAACAACTGCAAAAACTAAAACAACTGTAGCTATTTCAGGAGAATTTATATTTTGAAGGGCTGAAAGTGAAATCAGGAACACAGAAAGCAGGCGTTTTACAAAAGCGACTAGAGATAAAGGGATTGTGATAAAAGGATTAGGAGGTGAGGAATAATGCCAGCAGTAATAGAATTTATCGGGTTAGTATGACGAATGTGATTAGACCGAAATCATTTATAAAGGACAATTATTTTTAAAAAATAGGAAAACATCAGAAAATCAAAAATGGAAATAGAATTTAGAAAAGGGAGACAGCTTGTAGCTCCTTATGTATCTGAATTTGTTCCAGGAACAGAAATGGTAAAGAATACTTATGAAAGTAAATTTTTCAAGCTCCAAAAGTAGCACCAAAAAGAACTTTTTCAGCTTTTTGAGCTATTTTTAATAAAACGGCAGGAGGAAACTATATATGCGGAAAAGTCCTGAAGAACGAAAAGCGGACTTGCTTGGTTGAATCGTTTGCAGAATTTGAGGAACAAAATTACAAGACGTGAAGAAATTATGTGACTCAGCATTGTTTAACTGGAAAAGTAATTGTGAAGGTGAAGGAATAAAAGGAGAAATTAAATTTGGAACAGTTGAAGAAATTACCCTCTGCTCTCATGGACGCAGACCTAATGCGGATATAATTGGAGATTTACAGGTGACTATAACAAAAAATTGGAGAAACTACAGGTTAAGACCTGAAATGATTTTAATGGATCCTGTGGTACGCAAATTGTTTGTAGAAAATGAAAAGAAATCTCAGAAATTACTGGATATTAGAAATTATCACGCAGGAGAAATCAATCCTAGAGAAGTTGCAGGTGGAGCAATCTATATAGGAACTCTTGCACCATTTGGATTGGCCCTATTTATTCTTATCAATCACAACATTCTGTATTAAAAGCTGATGGGAAAACGTATGCAAAAATAAGCCACTTATCCCTGAAGGTAAAGTTTTATTAGCACCAAGCAACAATACGATTGTCTATAGATTGCAGTGGATGTAAAGCAAGAATTATTGTGGCAGAGCGTTCGGTATTTACTGATGAAGATTCAAAATCTAACACTGTAGAAATCAGAACTGAATCAAGACCTTTCCAGTGTTGTATACGATATTGAAGCTATAAAAATACTGAAGGTTAAATAGGGAGGTTGTGATGAAGTATAAAAGCATTAAAAACCTTTTGATTTATAAAGTGAGTTAGTTATGAAACAAGGGGCGGAAGTAGATATTTTGGAAAAATCAGTTGTAAAAAGCTGTCTTGAAAAGAGAATTAATTGAAGAAATAAAGGATACTGCTGAAAAAGTAGTATCTAAAACTTCAGTTGATGAAGATAATCAAGATATAGAAAAAGATGATAAAGAAGATAAAAGAATAAAATAAATAGGTGATAATTATGAATTTTAAAGAAATGGTTGCCAATGATATTGAAAAATGTATTTTGAATATTGATGAATTCGGTACAACGCATACTTTTAATGGACGTGAAATTAAATGTGTGATTGATGAGGAAAAAATTTCAGAATAAGCAGAAAAATGGACTTATTACACAGGAAGAGGGAACTTTTCAGGAAGGATTTACAGTCTTTGTTGGAGAAAAGGATTTAAGAATTAAGCCGCATCCAGGGGAAATGATGACATTGGATGGAGAAACTTATGAAGTTATGCTAAGTAAATTTGATATGGGGATGCACGAGATAGATTTGGCAGAAATATGAGGAGGTCTAAATGTTTGATGTAAAATTAGATCCACATCAACTGGAAAAAGTAGAAAGTGCATTGAGTCAATTTCCTGATAAATTTCCAAAAGCTGTGGCATTTGCAGTAAATCGTTCTCTTGCAATGACGAAAACGGAGCAAATGAGAAGAACTACTGCAATGTATACTGTTGCAAGAGGAAAATTGGCAGAATCAATAAACGTATTTAATGCCAATCCAGGAAACTTGGTTGGAAAAATAAATTCAAAAGGGGAATGATTGGGCTAGATCATTTCAAATTAAATCCAAAAACAAGAAGAAAAACAATGGTTTCAGCAGTAGTCAAAAAGGAGAAGGTGGAGATTTGCCAAATGCTTTATTGCTTATTTTGATGGAAGATTGGGAGCATTTACAAGAGAAACAGGAAAATCTTTGCTCAATAAAAACGTAGAATGATACCATCTGCTCCTCAAATGCTTGGAGAATTAAGTATCTTTGATTATTTACAGGGATTTATGGAAGAGAAATTTAATATAAGAATAGATCACGAACTTGGAAGGATATTGGAATAATGATTCATACAGAAAAAGATTTACGAGTTTCTAAAAAAGATAATGGAAGAGATTTAATGTTTATAGAGGTTTCTACCTTCAAAACAGTTTGAAGATAGAGAAAACGGAAAAAGACAAACGATTATTTTTCCATTTGTAATTTTAAGAGCATTAGAGTTTAGACAGGATAGAGCTGGAGTTGGATATTATAACGCTTTTTCTGATTTTGAAATTTAGGGTTGGGACGAAAGAGGAAAGAAGAGGATTATCTGAAAAATTTAGAAATGGCTAGATATATAGCGGAAAAACTTCTTGAAGAAACAACAAGGGTTAAAAATAATATCAGGGAATGCAGAGTTTGTATTGGAACAGAATAAAGAAATCAAGGTTGCTTTTTATAGCGATCAGGCTAATCCATATTTTTATTCTAGGCTAAAATTTACAGCTTATGCAGAGCCTATTGTGTCAGAATATACAAATTTATAGGAGGAAAAATGGAAACAGAAACAAGATATGTTTATATAGGCAAAAATATTGATTTGCCTGATGTAAGACTTAACAAGAGGGATATATTTTTGGAGAAAAAATTGAAGAAATAAGAAAAATATCCTTTGCTTGAAAAATTGCTTATTAAAAGCAGATGATTTACCTTTTGCAGAAAAGAATGAAATCTTTGCTTGAGCAATTAACAGATGAACTTTAGAAAGCGTGAAAGGAGAAAAATGATGGCGTATAAACACGGAACGTATCAGACGGAAGTAGCAAGCGATATAAATTTGCCTGTTACGCTCGATTATGGGCATTTTTATCGTGGGGATGGCACCAATTCATAGGTTAAAAAGAAAAAGGAAAAACTAATGAAGTTGTGAGAATTGGAACGCTAAGAGAAGCTATTGAATACTTTGGAGATACCTATGATTTAGACTCAGTATTTCTCAGGCAGTAAAAGTATTTTTGAGCTTTATGCAGTAGCACCTTTATTTGTTGTAAATATTTTGATTTGGATAAACATAAGTCTGATAACAAAAACAGTACAAGGACTGGAAATAAAAACTGGGAAAAGTGCTTGTGAAAAATCACAAATAATAACAGATACTCTTGTTGTAAAAGACAATTCAACAAGTTCTGAAATATCGGATGCAAGATATTTATGGACGGATGAGGGACTGGAAATTTATGCAACAGCACCAAATAATAATCAAAAATTGACATTGAATATTATGAAGTGGATCTAACAAAAGTAAAAAAGAGAGAAGCGATTGGTGGATATAACATTAACACAATGCAGAGAACTGGACTTGATTTAGTTGATGAAGTGTATTTGAAATTTTCAGAACTCCAGCATTTATTGATGTTCCGATTTTTCAAATGATAGTGCAGTAGCACTGTAATGGCAGACAAAAGCTAAAAATATAAATTCAGGAATGTTTGAGGCATTAGCCTTGATAAATGCACCTGCGGACAAAAGATATGATGAAATTGTATCTTGGAAAGACAGTAAAAATATATTGTCAGAAGATCAGATAATTTTATACGGTTACCCAAAACTATCAGGAAATATTTATTTCCATTCTATCCACTATGGAGCATTATCATTAAAAGTGGATTCAGAAAATGACAACATTCCATCACAAGCACCTTCAAATCATGCTTATAAAATAGATGCCTTAGCATATAAAAATTCAAGTGGAAATTTTGAAGAAATAATGCTGGATAAGGAACAACAAGCGAACTTTTTGAATAAAAACGGAGCTGTAACGGCAATAAACTTTAAAGGTTGGCGTTGCTGGGGAACCGAAACAGCAAAGAATCCTCTAGCAACAGATCCCAAAGACAAGTTTGGCTATACTCGTAGAATGTTCAAATATATAGGAAATGAGCTGGTAATAAGTTATTTTAACAGCATAGATAAAAGATTCTCGCTTAAATTAGCTGAAACTATTACAAAATCTATGAACATAAAGATTGAAAACGGGCTTGTTGCAGGCTAATCATTTCCTGTGCGAGAGGCTGTATTATCAGAAGAAGATAATTTAACAAATGTACAATGGAGATGTTACTTGGATTATAAAACTTGAATTGCTCCAGGGATTAAAATCCATGACATTTAAGAAAAATATGACGTGGATGCTTTACAGGCGTTCTGCAACAATTTAGGAGTTAGGAGGTTAGAAAATGGAAAAAGCAAATATGCCGATAGCGTTAAAATGATCTTGAAATATTTATTAATGGCAGAAAATAAATTAGCAGGAATAGGTTCAGTAGTACCGCTAATTTAGAAACCACAACCGTAACTATCAATCAAATAGGAATGGTTTCTGAATATGAAGCACCCTTTAACAGGGCATTATAAAAAAATTGGAATCAAAAAATAAAAATGGAATGTATAGATGAAACGCTTTTAAATTTTTAATAATGAGGGAGAATTATTTATTGAATGTAAAGGTGTTATCCAAAAAATGAATAAAATAACACACAGAACTTATAGGGTCTAGATATAACTTTTAAAGAATGCTTAAAAAATTTGATGACCAGATTTAAAACCAGGGAACAAACTTGAAGCATCGCTTGATTTATCATTAAGTTATTATAAAGTAGTGATAGATGGTAAAGAAATAGCATTTCTTGATGTATTTAACAGAATCAGTAATATAAACGGAGAAACAAACGGAAAAATCAGAAGAATGTTAGGATTATCATAAAAATTTAGGAGGATATAAAATGGCAGAAGTAATTAAATTAAGAAGAGAATATAAATTTGGAGCAAAAATGTTAAGGAAATTGTATTAGATTTAGAAGAGTTATCAGGGCAAGATTTAGTTTTTGCAGAGAAAAGAATATAAGGCAAGAAATAAAGGGCAACAGTAAAAGAACTTGAAGATGGCTGGCTTTAACGTAGTTGCATCGAAAGCTAAGCTGAATCAAATATGGCGACTTTGCTTGGGCTAAAAAGGAACTGATTATATAAAAGTTTTGAATAAAACTATGGGTTTTTTGAACGCAGGCTTGGGTTCAGCAGACGATACAGAGAATTTCGTGATAGAGGAAACGGAAGCACAAGAGGAAGAAATGAAGAAAGAAGACTGAAATAATACAGCTTTGATACAGTAACTGATATTCTTGAAGCATTGAATTTTTCAAATGAATATAAAAAGCAGTTTAAATATGAGCTATGAGACACTAATGTCTTGTAGCCTGTATGAACTGGAATATTAGCAGACAAGAGCGGAGGAACTGATACAGGAAGCAGAAATGAGGTAATGAGGAAAGCAAGGAATAAAAATGGAGGCTATTTGCCTCCAAAAATATAAACTGCTGATATTATAACTGCAATTATCATTGCTATTATGATGAAAATACCAAATATTCCTAGAGAAAGACACAAAAGTATCATAAAAATAGGAATATTCCCAAAACAAGATTGGAAAAATATTTAAAGAATAATACAGGGAGAGTTCTCAAAATGCAAAAATTATATAAAGAATATTATCTTTTTATTATTTTTCATAAAAATCACCTAATTTAAAATTTGTTTTCATTAGGATTATACATTGAAAACTGTAAAAAGCAACAGGAAAGGAGGAATTTTATGCTAAAAACATGGAACTGAATATTGTTATGAGCGAGCAGTAGCAGGAGCATTGACTGGAATGGCATAGGTTGCAAAATGCTATGAAAAATACAGCAAAAGTGCAGAGGAATTAGGAAAAAGGCTAAAGGACTGGAAAAGTGCTCAAAGAGCTTTGGAAAAAGTCGAAAAATTAAAAATGCATATGTAAATGTAAGCAAGGAATATCTTAATGCCGCAAGAAAACTTCACGAACTCAAAGAAGCATACAACAAGACAGGGCAAAAGTAATACTGAACTTACTAAAAATAAAAAGAGCAGAGAAAAGTTGTAAACAGTTTAAACAAACAAAAAGAACGCTAAAAACATGTGTTTGAAGCTCGCAAGAAGTGCAATTGAAGGCGAAAATCAAAGTTTGGGAAGCTATAAATCCCAATTAACCAAAGTAAATTCTGAACTTGAAAAGATGAATAAACTGAAAGAAGCCCAAAAAAGATACGAGGTTCGACAGGAGAACATTGGGAAAGTCAAAGAATTTGGTGACAGAACTTTTAATAGAGGAATAGCAACAGCTGGAGCATTGGCAGTACCTATGAAAGTTTATATGGACGTTGAGGAAAGTCAAAGTCGGATTACGAAAAAATGTTAGGCGATGAAGCAAAAATATTATGCAGACATTAGAAAAATTTTCGGAAAACTCACCATTATCTCAACCAGAACTATATGAAATTGCTGGCTCTTTAGCACAGTCAGGGATAGTAGGAGATCAAATCGTTGAATACACAAATAAAGCTCAACAACTAAAGGTTGCATTTGATATGTCTACACAGGCTTCTGGAGAATTTTTGGCTAAAACAAAAGAGCAGTTAGGGCTTACGAAGGAGCAAGTTTTGCATTTGCTGACACGATAAACTATATGGCTGATAATACGGCTTCAAGTGCGGCTCAATTAGTTGATTTCTCAAAATAGAGTTGGTGGTGTTGCCAAAACTATGGGTATTGCAAAGGAAGCTAATATAGCTTTTGGTGCAACACTAATATCAATGGGAAAACAGCCTGAAGTAGCTGCAACAGGAATAAAGCAATTGTATTTAGAACTTGGAAAAGGGGCAGATACTAAAAGGAAGGCAAGTGCTTTTGAGTTTTTAGGACTTAACGGAGACCAAGTTGCACAAGATATGGCAAAAGATGCTGAAGGAACAATTCTAAAAAGTTTTAGAAAAATAAAAAGGGTTAACATCGCTGATAAAGCAGGAGTCTTGAACGATTTATTCGGAGAGCAGGCAATAGACAGTATTGCAACATTATCAAATCAAACTGATAAATTAAGAGAAAATTTGGTAAAAGGGAAAATCAGAAATGGCTAATGGTGCGTTTGAAAAAGAATATAAAAATAGAATGGATACTTTAGCAAACAGCTTGAAATTAGCTAAAAATCAAATGATGAATGCTTTAGCTGATTTTAGGGATTGGCTCTAGCACCTACTATAAAAAGTGCATTGAAGCCTTAACACCAATGATAAAGAAAGTTGCTGAATGGATAAGACAAAATCCAAAGCTGGCATCAGGAATTATGAAAGCGGTAGCTGGCTTTGCTACTGCTATCAATTGGGATTGGTGGAGCTACAAAAGTATTTTCTCCTTTATTTAGTACAATATCAAAAGGGATCTTGATATTTGATAAATTTAAAGCAGAGGAGTTTTGCAGAAGGATTTAAAACAGCATTTCTGTACTGAGAAAAATTATAGTTTTTTGGAAAAATCGGAAATCTCGTAGTTAAAACGTTTGTGGAATCGTAAGAATGGCTAGAATTGCAGGATTAGCAATTAAATCAGCATTCTTGGCAAATCCTGTGGGAGTTGTGATAATCGCTATAGTAGCAGTGATTGCAATACTTGTTGAGCTTTTATAACAAATGTGCTGGATTTAGAAATTTTGTGAACGGAATGTGGAAAGCAATAGCAAATGCAGGAATTGTGGCTTGAACTGGATAAAAGAAAGTGCTGTATCTGTTTGGAATGGTATAAAATCAGCAGTAACAGTTGCTATAGGCACTATGAAAACCAATAATTGCTGGAATAGTGGGATTTATAAAAGGCGTGTTTTCTGTTACTGGAGTCATTATTGGAGCTTTTTCTTACTTTATTTTTGGATTGGGTTTCAAAACTGTGGTAAATCGCTTTGGAAAACCTATAATAACCAGCATAGCAACTATTTTTGTTGCAGTATTTAATAAAATAAAATTTACAGTCAATGTTGTTAGAGGATATATTGTTGCAGGATTCAAGACAGTAAGCAACTTTCTAAGACTGATTTTTGCTGTGATAGGAAGGATAGCATTAAATACTTTTGACAAAATAAAGTTTGGAGTAAATAGTGTCAAAGGTATCTTTACAGTTGCTTGGAATTTTATTAAATCAAAAGCAACCGCTGTATGGAATGCCATTAGAAAAGTGGAGCAGTAACTTGTGGGGAGCGATAAAACCTGGAATCAGTGGAGTCAAAAATTTCTTTCAACAGCTTGGAACACAATAAAAACAGTAGCAACAGATGTGTGAATAAAAATTAAAAAGTGGTTGGGATGGATTTGTAAATGGATTTAAGAGCAGTATTAATGGAGCGGTTAATTTCTTTAAGGAAAAATGGGAAGCACTTAAAAGTTTTGTGCAAATAATCCAATAAGCCAAGCTTTAGGAATCGGAAAAATGCGACTGGAACAAACTACTGGCAAAGGCGGACTAACAACGGTAGCAGAACGTGAGCAGAATTAATTCAGATACCTGGGCAAACCAGCTTTTCCTAGCTGAAAGCGAAAATGCTTTTAAATCTTCCGAAAAGGTACGAGAATACTTATAATTCTCAAACTAGAACACTTTTGAGGGACAAAGTGACTAATCTGAGAGATAGAGTAGAAGTAATTTAAAAGGTGGTAATTCTTACAGCGGAAACAATTATTCAATCGTTATAAATGTAAATGGTAGAAATCCATCAGAAGTCGAAAAGAATTGTAAGGAAAAGTAATAGCAGGAGATATAAATAAAAGGGAAAAGGACTGCATTTGGATAATGGCAAAGATAAAAGTGTATAGAACAGTTTCAGGTGACACTTGGGACTTAATATCCCACAAAGTTTACGGAAGTGAAGGGATATTTTCCATGATCTTATAAGAAGCAATTTAAGATTAATTGACATTGCCATTTTTCGATGCCAATATTCCTGTTATTATTCCTGAAATCGCTGATGAAGAAAAGTGATAATGATGACGTTTACCGCCTTTGGAAAAGAGGTGAATAGAAGTGGCATTTTGCTAGAAACATAAGAGTTATAGTTATTTTAATAAAGTTGATATTTCGATGAGATAGCCCATTCTATTTCATCTCTAAACTATACCGACAATTCTAAGAATGCATAGATGACTTGGAGCTGGAACTTAGAAAATTTGGATTATCGCTAGCTAAAGAATGGTATCCTGACGAAAATGCTCAACTTCTTGTAGGAATCTCATGAAGAAAAGGAAAATGAAACTAATTTTTTGGATTTAGGAACTTTTTATGTAGATGAGCCAACTTTTGAAAATAACAGGCTTAATCTGAAATGCTTGGCTTTACCGTTAGACCAAAATATTAGAGATCAAAAGAATAGTGTTGCTTTGGGAAAGGATAACTCTGAAAAGAGCTTGTTACACAGATTGCCAATAAGCATGAAATGAATGCGGAAATATATGCAGATAACGAATTTTTTGGAAGACTTGACCAAAATCAAGAAACAGATTTGGCTTTTATTAACAGAATTGTCAAGGAAACAGGACTGAATATGAAGGTGTCTGATGACAAGATAATCATTTTTGATGACGAAGAAATGGAAAAGAATGATACTGTTGAGATTTTTAATATTAATGATGAAAGAATAAGAAGTTTTCAGCTTGAAAAAGAAAAAAATAAGGAAATTTATGATAACGTTGAAGTTTCCTATTATGATCCTGACAAGAAAAAAGTTATTAAGGAAACTATTACAAAAAGAACTTGAAAAACGTAATCAAGTTACAACTGAAAAGCTCAGAAGAAAAATCATCAGAAAATAAAAATCAAAGAACAGTAGCAAATCTTCTAAAAGATAAGAAGTCCAGTAAAAAGGTTAAATCCAAGAAAAATAAGAGGTAAAAATGAGCTATGCGTCTTTTAAAAAAGGAAAAAGTAAAAAACAGGAAGTGGAAAAGTCCAAAAAAGGAAAAACAGTCAAGGAATCGAAAGAGAAGTTAAAAAACAAAAGCCGAAGGTAAAAGAGCAGAAGTAAAAAGAAAAAACTTTAAAAATTAAGACAAAAGGGAAAAAGTACAGCCAAGAAAGTAGCCAAAAAGACATTAAAAAGAAAATATGAAACAGGAATATCAGATAACTTTAAATGTTGATGGAAATACTAAATACTTGGCAGGAGCAATAATAGAACTGGATGAGAGTTGGGGAAAGTTTGAAGGTAAATATGTAATAGATAAAGTAACGCATAATGTAACTGGCGACTACACTTGTGAAATCAAACGCTATGAAACTTGGAGCAAGAGAAAAATGCTGAACAAAATGCGATTGCCCAGACTAAAAGAGGAACAACGGCAAAAAGAAGCAGAAAAACAGGCTAAATCTAAAGGCAGAAAAGGTAGAAGTAGCAAAGAGTTCTAGCAAGAAAAAAGGACGGAAAAGCTAGAAATAAGAAGAAGTAAATTATTTTATAGGACAATGACAATTAAATATAATAACTGGGTGATGATACATTGAAATCTCCAAGAGGTGCAATATAATAGTTCGTAGAGAACAGGAAGGGAGGATATAGTAATGAACATAATCGAAAATATCTACTTGCCAGTATCTGTAAAATATTAAATTTGTGTATATGATATAAAAGACTATAAAGACGGAATGGAAGAAGAAATAACAACAACGAGGCTATGGTTGAAAAATCTATAGCCTTTTTCTACACTTTAATAAAAACAGAAAGAGGTAGCTATGTATGAAAATACAACTGGTAGATTAACGATAATAATACTTGACATTGGACTATAAAATTTATAAATGGAAAAAGTAAAAAAAATAAGTCAATAACGAGGGCTTGAACATAATCGAATTTTATTTGATTATATTAGCATTTTGAAAAGAATATAAAATAATCACAGTTATTAATTTAGCTGGATTTTTATGCAAAAACTGATAAGGCAGGTGGTTAAATTGATTGAAACATTAAAGGGAGAAGTGAGTGCTGATAGATTCAAAAACTGGAAAAGTAAGAGTGCTGTTAAAGGGCGATGACGATAAAAACGACGGACTGGCTTTAATGTGTTAGTTCCTTATTCTGAAAGCCACAGGACAATTATACACTTGGACTAGGCAGACCGTTTATTGCTTTATCAGAAATGCCTGAACAGGAGTGTGCTTGACTGTCCTATGCGAGGCACTTCTGATAGCGAAAGTGAAGTAAAAAGGACTTTTTCTGATGGCGGAAGCTGGAACTACGAGTAAAAACACGTTGACCTTTGAATATTGGCAAAATTGTGATTAAGGAGATCTAGAAGTAAGCGGAACTACAAAAACTGGCGGAAAGCATTAATCTAATACACTACAACATAGTGGCGTTATGATTAGCGGCGATAAGACAGGAGGACCAGAGTGATGAGTGGGAAGTCTGGAGATGTAATGTTTGAAGTATCTGACAAGAAGTATTTTCAATCAATAATCAGATAAATAGATCATATAAATCCAAAATTTCGAACACAATCCCAATATACGGACCTAGCATGTTAAGACATCAAGGCAGAGAATTAACGGAAATAACTTTTTGAATTACATTAATTTCCTCATTACTACAAGAAACAACACCATCGGAACAGCTTGATAAAATAAAAGACTATGTGGGAGTTCGGAGAGTATGGTTATTTAACATTAGGAGGACAGACATTTGGGAGCTTTTCCGTTTTCTGATAATAGATATGAGTGAAAAGAATCTTATTTCAACAGAGAAACTTCGAGTTTGATTATATAAATTTAGACCTAACGTTAAAGGAATATATAGATGATCCTAAAAATATAATCAGATAATAGAACAGTTAAAAGCCCAAAAGAAAAAGAGCAGGAAGAGCTTGTTGGACGAGAAGCTGTGAATATTGAAGTCAGAGCAGAAAACAAAATTACAGGAATTTTTCTGAGAAAGTAAAAATAAAGTAGATAGCACGCTTGAAAAAAGTGGATAAAGCTATTCAGATTGCAGAAAAACAAGAAAAAAGAAATACTGAGCCAGCTTGAAAAAATTAGAAAAGATGCAAAAATTGATGAACTGATGAATTTAGTAAGGACTGGAATGATTACAGCAGATAAAGTCAATGAAATGATTGATTATGCTAAAAACTTTTCTGAAACAGATAGACAGATCTTGACAATTTTTTTAAGAAATCAGACTGGAGGTAAATAATGATATATGTTTTCATCTAACGAAGAAATTAAATTATGCTCCAAAAATTATATTGAGGAAGTTGAACAAATGTTGGAATGCTTTTTAAGAGTTTAGGAGAAGAACAGCCACTCAACCGTGATTTTAGCTTTTGACAGCGATTTGATAGATAAAACATAAACGTTGTGGGAAAATAAAATAATGTCTCTAGTTGCTTGAGATGTTTAGAAAAATATGAGCCGAGGGCAATTTTAAAAACTACAGAAATAAAAATGATAGATAAACACAATAATGATTTTGATATTGAACTGGGAAATTGAGGGTGATAAATATTGGATAATTTTGAGGAATATGAAGCTGATAGATAGCGATGCATGGGAAATAAAAAGAGATATGATTAATAAATTCCAGGAACTTAGTGGAAGGAGTTTGACAGAAGCAAGCCCTGAAACATTAATTTTCAGCACAGTAGCATATCAGCTGGCTTTACTAGAAGAAAAATACAACGATGATATTAAGCAGAATTATTTAAGGTTTGCAAGGGATGAAAGGCTGAGTCTGAAAGGGAATTTTACGGAAACAGAGTAAAAAGGCTTTATCGAACAGCCAGCAGTAGCTACATTTAGATTCTACATTTCAAACATCCAAACAACGGATACTGTAATCCCAAAAGGTTCAAGAATTAGATACAACGAGCTTTATTTTTGAAACAGATGAGGAATATAAGATAACAAAAGGAAATCTGTCAGTTGACGGAAAAGCTACATGTAATACGCTTGGAATTATCGGAAATGGTATCCCGGTTGGGCAAATTAAGGATATGGTTGACATATTTCCTAATTATGCAAAGGTTGAAAACATTACAGAAAGTAATTCAGGGGCAAATGAAGAAGCAGATGAAAGCTACAGAGAGAGGATAAGGAAATTCCTGAAAGCTTTTACCACAGCTGGAAGTTCAGGAGCATACGCTTTTTGGACTAAGACAGCAAGCACAAATATTATAGATGTTAAGGTTCATTCACCTTCAGCAACTAATGTGGATGTCTCATATTTGGACTGACACAGGTACAGTAAGTCAGGAGCTTAAGGAAAAAGTAAAGGCGATAGCTTAACGAAGAAAAATGTACGTCCTCTGACTGACAACGTAAATATTAAAGAGCTGAATAAAATTAATTATTCAATAGATTTTGACTATTATATTGACAAAGACAACGAAACTTTGTAAATGTCATCAAATCCAACGTAGACAAAAACAGTCCAGGAATATGTCGAATGGCAGAAAGAGAAGATAGGCAAGGACATAAATCCGGATGAACTGATTAAAAAGATTAAAAATAGCTGGAGTAAAAAGAGTGGTACTAGAAGCCCTGTATTTCAAAAATTGAATTTTTAATCAAGTTGCTATAAATAACAGGGATTACAAGCAATTATCAGGGAGTTGAAGAACTATGATAACAGTACAGGATTTAAAAATTAACTGACATTGCCGCAAAATCGACTCTCACAGATAAAACAACCAAAATGGATATATGAAATCAATAGATTATGCAATAAAACAGCAGAAAAACAGAATAATGAGTAAATTTTTCTTGATATTGACAAAGTTGAAGGAAACAGAAATTGATTATCTATTGTGGGAATATCATGTTGACTATGTTGGAGAAAAATACTGCTATTGGAGAACAAAAGGAAACTTGTAAAGATGGCAGTCGTAGCACATTTTAATAAAGGAACTTTAGGAGCGTAGAGCAATCTGCAAAAATCCTCTTCAGAAATGCCAAAAATAAAGGAATGGTTTGAATATGGAGGCAGACCAGGATATTTCAAAATATCTACTTTAGGTGATTTAAAAGAATGAAAAGGATTATCTGAAAGTTCTTGATGTTGTAAACGAATACAAGAACGAACGTGAGCTGGCTGGAAGCGTTGACGTTTGAAAGAAGCTTTCAAATTTGGGTAAATATGTAGGGAATTTTTTTATGAAAAACAAATAATTAACATTCTGAACGAGAGGGACTTTGAGCTCCTGGATGGAGCAAAAATTAAATCAAGGAATTGTAAATGTAGTAGTAAAAGAAAAATAATTTAGGAATAAGATAGGAGGAGGAAATGGCTAATTATATTGGATGGGAAATAACAAACAAGGGAGAGCTTATAGCAAGAGCCGTAAATAACGAAAACTAAAAATAAATGTTACAAAATTCAAGATTGGAGCAGGATACAATACAGGAAATGATAGAGAACTAACAGATTTGATTGACAAGAGAAACGAATTTTCGATAAATTCTTACGAGAGAAAAAGCTAACGGAAACGTGGAATTTACATTTGTCGTTTCTAACAAAACTGGAAGTGGAGCAGCAAGGAGTAGCAAACTCTTATAAAATTTCTGAAATGGGAATATATGCACAGGATGATTCAGGAACAGAAATTTATATGCATACAATAAAGGAACAGATGGCGATTATATCTCCAGTTTACAATGGGAAAAATGCAATTGATATTATTGAAAAATGTATCATTAGTAATAGATCAGGTCGCAACTATAAAATGTAACGATAGACAATTCGCTGACATATTTAACAAGAGAGTCAGCAGACAGAAGATATTTTGGAAATACAGGCACTATCAAAAATCATAGGACTAGAATTCAGCGGAAATATTCAGGACACAGGAAACAAAAGTAAAAGGAAAATTTTACTTTGATAATGTTACAAAAATTCTATTATCGAGTGCTATGTATACAACAGTCTAACATATAATGACAGTTTACGAAATTCAAGGCTATTTCCACTGCAGATTTCGAATACGGACAGAAAGGGTATATCTATCACTCATCATTCGCTGAGATACATATGCGATCTGACATATGACGAAATTTAGATTCCGATTGACGACGTCAATGAACATACAGATACAGTTTCTGGCACGACTTAAAGTTTATGTGTCATAATGCGCAGTGACCAGAAATATTTAGCTTGTCTTGCTATAAAATATATATCCGGCCATATGTGAAGCTCACAATTTAGTTGTTTGACTATTGGAGCATCTGAAAAGTCTTTGGTAACTGCAGTATTCTCAGAAAATTTGTTATTTGCATAAATACATCAAATATTGATCGATAGGACACTGCATATGTGATGTTTGCATTTTGTTGGAAAAGTAATACATAAGTGAGTAAAACACAATCGAACATTGTAATTTACGACAGGACAAAGCCTTGAAATAATAGCAAGACCGACTATCACTAAATTTGAAGAGCGTTTAAAAGCAGTCCTAATTTATTTTGACTCCAAATTGGGATTCAGAAAAGCACATCTGCGATGAAAAAGAATATGAAAATCCAGTTTCGATGAATACGAGAAATTATGAGGGAGTCAACAGAAAGATGGAGCTTACAGTATAGCTAGGAAATACACTTTTGCTGAAAATGAAATTGATTGAGAATGGAAAATCAAGAGCAGTTCAGCATTAGTCTGAATATGAGTATATTGAAGACAAATCAAATACAGAAAAAGAAGGAAAGATTGAGAAATTAAGGCAGGAGCTACAAACTGAGAATCGAGGAGGGAGAAAAAGCTTTTTGAATTTGAAGTGAAAGGGACTAAATATCTGCAACATAATAGGACTGATTGACCAAAGCAATATTACGAAAATATTGTTCCAGCCTGGTTCTGAGGTTTATCCTTGGGCTTATGGGAAAAATTGCCAAAGGGCAGAAACTGGACTTTGCACAAGTTATGACTGACTTAATGTCAACAGAGTACAGCAACTGGAAATTCTACAGAGGATGGCTCTGAAAATGCGTGAATGTACCGGTCAGAAATTTATAGAAATGTCCGAAATAATGAGGAAAGCATACGACAGCCTCAATGGTTGCTGAGACAACTCTGTCACACAGCTTGGAAAAATAAAACTGTTGAGGAACTAAAAATTTAATGCTGAAGCGAATACACAAATTGTTTGAAAGCGAAATAAAGCAAGGATAGGAGGTAATTTTATGCAGTTAGAAAAAGATAAAACTTTATATTTCAGTTTCCACAAGCCTAAAAGTGTCATAGGATTTCTGATAACTTTAAGGACACTAGGGAAAATACAGTCATTGCGAATTCATCTATAACGACTATGTATATTTATCAAATCCTGGTGGCGTAAGGATAAAGCCTTTCGTTTATAAGGATAACATGGATATTTTTGAACTGGATAGCCATATTGAAATCTCCATGTAGTGTTAAAAGAGTTTATGAAACTGAAAGGTAAAAGGCTATGATTACGGAGCTATATTTTTTTCAGTCAGTTGCTGGAGCTGGGAATTGAGCATAAGGACAGATATTTCTGTTCGGAGCTGTGCTTACATCTGATTAACAAGGGATTAGACGAGAGCCTGACGTACAATCTAAAGACATTAAAGGCTAATCAATTTAGCCCTGCAAAGCTATATAAATATTTAAAGGATATGGAACTGTTAGGAAGAAAGGTGGAATGAAAATGGAAATAAGGAATTTAATCGGAACTGAAATCATGGAGCAGGGAAAGTATTGAAAGTAACAGATGCCATGATTGAAGGGATAATATTGTTCTAATAACTGAAACGGTGGAAAAAGATATGAAAAGAAAAATTTGAGAAAAAAAGGAAGTGATTTAGTATGGACAGATTTGAAAAGAATATTTGACTATTTACTAAGAGTCGAAGGAGGATATTCAGATGACAAACATGATAAAGGAGGTAAAACTAAATTCGGAATAATTGAAGAAGAAGCAAGGGATTTTTGGATACAAGGGAGATATGCAAGATTTAACAATAGATTTTGCAAAAAATATATATCTGAAAAAAATACTACTTTAGGAAACAAGCTAGATAAAAGTCGCAAATGACAAAGTGGCACTATCTATATGCGACTGGGCTGTAAAACAGTGGCAGAAACGGAACAAAAACGCACAGATTGCTATAAACCAATTGACAAATGCAAAATCTTGATGTGGACGGAATAATCGGAAACAAAACATTGGAAGCATTAAATTGCAGTAGATCCTGAAAAATTTTTGAAATTTATCATATTTTACAAAGAATCTATTACAGAAGCAAAGTTGAAGCCGACAAAACACAGGAAAGATTTTTGACAGGTTGGTTAAATAGAGTAGAAAGAAAGGAGGAGTATTTGAAAGACTGGGATAAGGAAAATGTAGTAACAGAGAATAAAACATATTCTTTCAGCCAAGCAAGTCTGGACAAAATGGAAAAAGTACATCCAAAGCTGGTTGAAGTTATGAAAGAAGCTATTAAAAACAGCCCATTTGATTTTAGAATTACGAGTGGAGCAAGGACAACAGAAGAACAGTTTGCCTTGTATCAAATCGGAAGAAGTAAGCCAGGTAGAATTGTAACAAATTGTGATGGAAAAAGAGAAAATCTAATCATCAAATCAAGTCTGATGGATTTGGGCATGCTGTCGATATTTTCCCTTGCGGAGTTATCGAAAATGGAGTATACAGAAAATTCACATCAGAAGAAGGGTATGATGAAAAAGAAATTGAAAATTGATTGCAAACCATATCTTGGCAGTAGCAAAAATGCAAAAATATAAATATTGAATGAGGGTGGAAACTGGAAAAATGAAAGACACGCCACATTTTGAACTGAAGTAACGTGAAAATAGCTTTGAATACGAGCCGAATACAAGCGTTAAAAAAACTTTTTGATAAATAGGTTGGCTAGCAAGATGAAAATTGATTGTAGGGCTTGCTAGCCACGTTAGAAATGATATTAATAAAAATAAGGAAAAGGAGATAAAAATGAATAAACAGTTACAAGTAATTTTTGATAGGAATGTTAGTGGATTTTCACTAGAAAAGAAATATTGGAAAAGGAAATAATCTTTGGGAGCTAAAAAGGGATAGAAAAACTGGAAGCTGTTAAAAACAACTTTTTTGGGAAGTTTAAGGATTTTGTAAAGAAATCACAGGAGATAAACAATCCATATATTCCTGATGACATTGAGAGATTCACCGAGGATTTATTGTTAAAAGGTGCTGAGGCGCTTTGAAAAACCATAAATGTAGATGAAATAGTACACAGAATACTTGGAGAAGAAAAAACAGCAGTAGGGATATAAGGAGCATAACCAATGATAGAGGATTTAAAAGTAATAATAGACAATCACGGACTTTTCCTAATACTGTTTTTCAGCGGTGTACTCTTTGGCGTGGTTGCACAGAAAATGATAGACAACCAGCCAGTAAAACCGTACATAAAAAGAATAGCCGTTGCTGGAATGACAATGGCTATTGCCCTGTCGCTTAACAAAGTGGTGGGGCATTTCAATGCCGGATTCCTGTATCCGTGGAGCCCTGTCTTGGGATTTTTCGGAGAAGCTATGATGGAAACAATAAATCAGAAAAGATATGGAATCAGCAAAGGATTTCTGGAACTTCTGCTGGAAAAGCTCGGATTTGTCAAGAAGAGGGATGATAAAGATGAAGATGTATCACAGAAGTAGGAAGTTTGCGATTGTAATGTTTGCGCTGATATTTTTAAATTCAGTAATGACATTGGAATTAAGAGGATATCAAAGAAGGCAGAATTTAAACCTGCTATGGAGCAAGCTGAAGAACGAAAGCAACAAAAGAAATATTTGACTCCATAGAAGAGAAGGTCGAAGACGGAAGATTTAATACTCCTGATAGGCACAAACTTCATCGCTTTAATGATAACTGTCGGATTTCGACAGGTTCGGAGTGTTTGAGGAAAAGTGACGAAAGCTGTAAAGGAAAATAAGAAAAACTTGTGAAATTATTTTTGTAAAAATTAGAGTAGTCAGAAATGGCTATTCGTTTAACCAGTAACTGAAGCAGAAAGAGATAAGTATCGATATTTGTAGACAAAGAGGCGGAAACTAGAACGGGATGCCTTAATAAAATTGCTGGGGTATAAAAATGAAAATTGACAACAAGAAACAGTAACATAGTACTTTTAATAGGAAAAAGGATAAAGTAAAAAGAGGCTAAAACATGCCTCTTTTAAATTTGAGTACTAGTATCTTTTATATTTTATAATCACACCTCGAAATCAATAAAACACATTAGATTGAACCCAACTATTATAGATGATGTACACGAAGTGGCTGGGCTAGCAAGCAAGGGACGTGAAAAGAATATTGGTAATTGACCTGAAAAGGGAAGCGATTTGATGAAATAGTGAAAAATGCTGTACTTTCATCTTTTTAGAGAAGTTTTGATTTATCTAAGGAAGAATGGAAAGAAAACTGGAAAATCAGAAGCAAGATGTCAAGGATCCTGATAGAGATATTTACGGCAATCCAATAGGAAGAAGAGCGATCAGTTAGGGATATGAAAAGGAGAAATAGGATATATAAATGAGTGATTGTAAATATAACGGATATAACAGAGAGTTATAGACATGAGAGAGAAGATTGAGAATGGGAGTTTTTGGATAGTGATCTTCCAATAGAAGAAAAATATGTTTGAATCTCTAGTATTTTTAAAATTCTTATAAAATTTCTAAAATATATTGACACACGTGTATACGTATAATGATGTTGTAAGGAGGAATAATGTCAAGAACTAAACTCACAGAAGTATTGTTAAAGTTTTGAGAATGGATGGGTACTGATCATACAACTGTCTCACATGAAATTTATATAAAAGATGGTAAAATATGTCCTGTAAAATGTACAAAAAGATATACCATCTGAACTTTTAACAATATAGAACGTATTACAGGGCTTAAATTTAGCCTTGTAATATTTATAGAGAGTAGTTTTATGAAAAATAGATTGTTGTATCCGTGTACGTAAAAAGAAGAAGATATTTTTATGCAAATTTTGTAAATTTTGAAGGATGTTTTACTGATGGAGAGACACTTGAAGAAGTAAAGAAATGCAAAAGATGTTTTATCAGGAATGCTTTTTACAATGGCAAAAATAATATTCCGTTTCCAAAATCTGGAAAATAGTGAGATAAAACTGGAAAAATGGCGAATGATATATGTAGGATGTCTGATTTCTCCACTGTAGAAAAAGTACGGAATCAGGCTGTAGTAAAGACACATTGACAATTCCAAAATGGTTAAATGATGAGGCTGAAAAAGCAGGTATTAAACTTTTCTAATATATTACAAACAGCATTAAAAGAGGCTCGGAATATAAAATTAAAAATTAAGAAAATGTTCAGAAATAGATTAAGTAAAAATTAAACTTTTGAGCATATTTTTAAAATTTATTTTTTTATACTGTAATATTTTTCAAAATATGGTATGATATAGGTAAATGAAAATTGTAAAAATAAAAAGGAGGAAATTGAAAAAATAAAATAATGGAGACTAAATAATAATGAAATGACAAGATAAATACAATTGAGAAAATTGATATTTTTGGGGATGGATTTAGAGAGTTTGCAGGAGAAATTTGTTGAGATTGGTCTTAAAAAGTTTAATGCGAGTCAAGTTTTTGACTGGCTGCATAATAAACTGGTATTTGATTTTCGATGAATTTTTCAATATTTCTAAGAAAAGATAGGAAATCTTTGAAAAGAGAGATTTTATGTGGCAAAACTGGAGTTTAAAGACGCATCAAGTTTCGGAAGATGGGGATACTGAGAAATTTTTGTTTGAACTGAAGGACAGAAGACTGATTGAAAGTGTGCTTATTTCTCATAAAAAATCGGCATACACTTTGTGTTTCTTCACAAATCGGATGTCTTATCGGGATGTGATTTCTGTGCCACAGCGACAATGACTTATGAAAGGAATTTATCAATTTCTGAGATTTTACCGCAATACTACTATGTTCAGAAACATCTGCTGCAAACGTGGAGAAAAACTTGGAAATGTGGTTTATATGGGAATGAGAGCCTTTTTTAAATTATGATGCAGTTCTTGGTTCAATTAATATGTTAAATTCCCCAAAGGGCAAAATTTTTTTCAAAAGAAATTTTACAATTTCTACAAGCGGAATTGTAAATGGGATAAAAAGATTTTACAGAAAATGAAAATCAGTGAACTTAGCAATCTCATTACATTCAGTGAGAGATGATGTGAGAAGTGAAATTATGCCGATAAACAAAACATGGGGAGTAAAACAGTTAAAAGAATCACTTTTGGAAATATCAGAAGCAAACTAAAAAAATCGTATTACATTTGAATATATCTTTGATTGATGATTTGAACTCGTGAGCCTGAAGATGCAAGGAACTGACTGGATTCTCAAATTCATTTTCGTGTCTAGTAAACTTGATTCCTTATAATCCTGTTGGAGGAAAGCCTTATAAAAACACCATCAAAACAAAAAAACAAAGGAATTTTATAAATTATTGAAAAGACAAAAAATGTTAATGTAACGTTACGGGAAACTAAAAGGGCAGGACATTGCAGCAGCCTGTGGACAGTTGAAGGCAAAAACAGATGGATTCTGCTACAAAATATTTAAAAATAGATATTGAAATAGTTACGAAAAAGAGGTAGTAATGAAAAAGAATAATAAAGAAGAAAAATTGCAAAAACCTAGATTTAGTTTATTTTTCATCAAAGTTTTGTGTTTTTTTGTTTATAATCGGAGCTGGAGCTGGAGCTTATCTTGTTTATACGGTAAGCAAGGAAACGCCAGTTGATTTGATTGATGGATATGCACCTGTATCGCCATCGGTAATTTATGACATCAATGGAAATCAGATAGATACGATAATGGTTCAAAATAGAGCTCCAATTGGAATTGGAGAAATCTCTTTGCATGTGCAGAAATGCGTTTTTGGCAATTGAGGATAGAAAATTAGGGACTCATCATGGATTTGACTTTTTAGAGAAACGGCAAGAGCTGTTTTTGACAATTACGGGAAGACGGCGTGAAGGAGGAAGTACACTTACTCAGCAGCTTGCAAAAATGCGTTTTTATCGCCAGAACAAACACATGACAAGAAAGATTAAAGATGATTTTAGCAATAGAAATTGAAAGAAAAGTATACAAAAGATGAAAATTCTGGAAAATTACTTGAATACAATCTATTTTTGGACAAGGAGCTTATGGAATAAAAATGCGATATAAAATATTTTTAATAAACAGCCAAAACAGCTTTCTATTGCACAAGCTATCAATTTTAGCGAGCTTTCCAAAATCCAACAAAAATATTCAAAGATAGAAATATGCATGGAAAGACAAAAATTGTGCTTCATCAAATGAGAAACTTTCGATTTATAACAGAGGAAGAATATGAGAAAGCGGTTAAAGAAAAATTACGTTTGTAAATGGAAATATTAAAAGCTGTAATGAAGAAGAACAGATTTCGACTTCAAATGTGGCACCTGAATTTACAACAGTTGTATTAAGGGAAGTAAGAAAATATTGAAAAATACCTGAAGAAGACCAAAAATTCTTATTTGACGGTTATAAAAATTTATGCGACAGTTGATTTAGATTTACAAAGGGCAGCTTATTCAGCATTTAATAATAATTATAACTTGAAGAGCTGAGCGAACTTTAAATGGTGCATTGCTTTCTATTGATCCCAAGCAACGGGTCTGTAAAAAGCAATGGTTGGAGGAAAAATTATAAAAAGGTAACTTTTAATCGTGCATTGTTCATTAAGACAGCCAGGTTCATCTATAAGCCAGTAGTTTACCTTGCGGCACTGCGTACATGGCAATGAATACTGTTATGGAAGATTCGCCAGTAAAAATTGGAAACTGGAGTCCAAAGAACTATGATGGAGTTTTCAGAGACAGCATGACACTCTAAGCTAAAAGCATTGGAAATTTCCAACAATATAATACCAGTAAAAACTATTGCAACGTGTTGGAATCAATTCGCTGAAAAGTATGGCGTGATGCAGGAGTTGTAGGAGGAGATTTTCCTAAAGAACTATACATTGGCACTCTGGTTCAATTTCCACAAGACCAATAGATATGGCAATGTTTTATGCAGCACTTGCAAACGGAGGTTATCAGGTTCAGCCTCAATATATTTACAAAATCGAAAATAAATATGGTGAAGTTGTTTATGAAGCAAAACCAAAAATGAAAAAGTTTTACGATTCAAAAGATGTTGCAATATTAACTTATATGCTTGAAAATGCTGCAAATTATGGAACTGGACAATCTGCAAAAAGTACTTTAAGACTGGACAGCTTATTCCGATGGCTGGAAAACACGAACAACTTCTGATTATGTTTCAGCGTGGTTTACAGGTTACACACCTACTCTTGCGACAGTAGTTTATGTCGGAAATGATGACAACAAGTCAATGGGGCCTGGAATGACTGGGGAGTCGTCGCTGCACCAATTTGGAAAACTTACATGCAGACAGTAGTTGACTTGCCAAATTACAACGTTGGAGTCTTTGAATTTATAGACGATTATATTACAAGAAAAGATTTGACAACAAGAGATATTGACTTGCAAATCGGACTTCTTGACAGAGATGGAGTAAATAAACGAACAGCACTGTTTAAGACAGGACAGAGCCGGTTGAGTCGGAAGGTAAGTTTAGGAATGGGATTACTTTCTAAAATTTTGTTATAGAAATTTAATATTTGAAACTATAAAAGATAGAGAATTAAAAAATTAGTTCTCTATTTTTGTAAATATAATTGACAATTTTTCATTATATATTGTACAACAAATTGACAAAGTTTTTGAAAAGGAGTAGAAATATGTAGTACAAATTATTCTAATATTAGAAAATAATTTTTAAAAAGTATTGTGATAAAGCAACAAGAGATTATAAACAATAACGTAACTAGAAAGAAATGATGAAAATGTGGTATTAATGAGTGAAGATGAATACACTAATCTTTGATGGAAAATTTTGTATATTATGTCTAATAAAGTATTATAATGAATTGTTGAAAAGTAAAAAGATGAGGTTAGAAAAGGGGAAAAGTTGAGAAAGTTCATGAGTTTAATTGAGGATGGACTAATAGATGAACATAGTATTGGACATAGTGAAGCTTGAAAGCAATATGTAGACATGCAAGTCAAAGATAAAAAGTTATAAAAAGATAAATGAAAATTATAAAGGATATTCAGAGAAATGGAAATGAAGGAATAGGTAAAGCAGAGGCTTTTAAAGCATAGAATTAAGTGGGTATTGAGCAGAAGAATAACTGATAAGCACAGATTTATTTATAGATTGACTGAAAAATGAAGTTATAATAATAGCCAGTGCTAATCATTACAACAACTTTTAAATTATTTTATAGTACAATAATAAAACATGATTTCAAATACAGATTAATGTATAAGAGATCATATTTTTGTTTATAAAAATCTTATAAATTTGATTATGACATAAATAATAATTTAACTATGAATAATGCTCCTAAAATAACCATTACCCATGAAACGTGTCTTCTGTCTTCTTTTTCGAGAATAAATTGTAAAACAGATTTATTAAAAACATAAGATAAAGATTCCTAACGTTAAACCATCTCCGATACTGTAAGTTAGAGCCATTGTTGTAATTATCAGAAAGATGGAACCTTCCAGAATATCGTGCAAATCTATGTTTTTAACTGAACTTAGCATTAGGTAACCAACGTAAATTAGGGCTGGAGCTGTGGCACATCCTGGTATTGAGATGAATATTGGCGAGAAAAACATTGATATTAGGAATAGGAATCCTGTTGTGATGGCAGTCCATCCTGTTCTTCCTCCCGCGATAACTCCTGTTGAGCTTTCTACATGTTGTAACTGTTGAAACTCCGGGTGCAGCAGCCAGCTGTGGTTGCGATTGCGTCTGCCATTAAAGCTCGTCCTACATTTGGTACATTTCCATTTTCATCTAGCATATCAGCTTTTGAACATACTCCTACTAATGTTCCGACAGTATCAAAAAAGTCTACAAACAGAAATGTGCAAACTATGACAAATAAATTTCAAACATTTTAAAAATCAGTAAATAGCCTAAAGTCTAATTTTTCCCATAACAGGCATCATTGACTGTATTTAAAGATACCAGATGGTAAATAAATTCACTCTTGCATGTGAAGGATTTATAAGAGCATATCCCCAGGCCAGAAGAGAACTCAATACTATTCCATAAAGAATTGAACCACGTACATATCTAAAATAGCTATAAGAATAATCCGATAATGAAATAATAACGGCTGGAGAAAAATGTCCCATACTAACTTTTGGTAGATTCATTTAAAAACAACCAGTCCACTTCCTGAAAAAGCCGACAAATGCGATAAATACTCCAATTCCACCAGTAACAGCGTGTTTCATATTTTCTGAATGGAATTTACTACAGCTTCACGTACTTTAAAAAGTGTTAAAAGATAAATATAATTCCTTCGACAGAAGACAGCAGTCAGACAGTTTGCCAGCTGATACCGCCTTTTTAGTACAACTGTAAATGCAAAAATGCGTTTAATCCCATACCTGAGGCAAGGGCAAAGGCAGATTTGCAATAAGGCCCATAAGAAAACAGCCAATTGCGCTGAAAACAAGTTGCTGTAACTAATGCTCCTGCATCCATACTCAGTTTTTTGACAAAAATATTTGGATTTACAGCAATTATGCACGCCATTGTAAGAAACATGTTGTAATTCCTGCCATAACTTTCCTTTTTCATATTGACATTTTCATTTGCTAGAAGTGGGAAAAGTTGTTTAAGTCCGCTTGTTTGTTGAACATTAGTGATGCCCATTTTGGATTAATCAACTCCATTTCTATGTATTATTTATGTTGTTACAAATATTATTCATCTTCATTAGATTTATTTTTAGACTTTTTCATCATCTTGTCGTGATCTTTGTCAAAAGTCATAAGGACTTTTTCGATATTTTTAACCGCTGTGGCTTGAATACAACACCATTAATTGTGATTGGCCTCAATATTTTCATTATCTTCGGAATATATCCCAAATTTTCGATTAAAATCCCACTTTAAAGTGTCATAATATTTTGATTCACGTTCAAAAGTGAAAAGTTATCATTCAGGTCATTGGCTGAAACATCTCCATTAATTAAGTATTTATTTCGTGACAATTGACGGATTGACAAGTCTCATCATCAAATTCATCGGCAATATCTCATAACTTCCTCAATCAAGTCTTCAGTGTAACAATTCCAGAAAAACACCATATTCATCAATCAGTATAGTAATGTGCTTTTTCTCCAGCTGCATTTCATTAAAATAGTTCATTTACATTTTTGTTCTCAGAACGAAAAATACGCTCTCTGCAGCAAAATCAGCAACTTTATGTTATCAAACCCTTTTTGTAGGCTTCCATCATCGTCCTCGGTTAATAGCACACCACAATATTGTCAGCTTCATTTTCATAAACAGGAATACGAATATTTTTCCATTTCCTTATTTTCAAAAAGCTCATGAATTGAGATATTTTTATCAACTCAAAAATACTTTTGTTCTCGGAATCATTATTTCACGTGCAATTTTTCATCAAATTCAATAATATTCTCAATCATTTCCTGTTCAGTTTCATTAAATAACACCGTGTTCCTTACCGACTTCTACCAGCGAACGCAGTTCCTCCTTAGAAACCTTTTTCTTCAATATTGTCTTCTTTTCATTTTCAAAACTGTAAGCACCAAATTTGTAGAAAATGTCAAAAATTTTACAAATGGAGAAAAATAACCTTGAAATAAATACAACAACTCCGACTGATGATAAAAGCAATCTTTTTCTGAATTTCAGTGCAATCTTTTGGAATCAGTTCCCCAAAAACAAGTGTAACATACGATAATAGAAAAGTTATTAAAATCATTGAAATTTGATTACTGTATGGGATATTTAAAGGTTGCAATGCACTCGATCAAATATTGCGATAAAACCAGTCGCTGCCGATGCTGATGCAAAAACCCTGCCAAAGTAATCCCAACCTGAATAGTAGACAGGAATTTACTAGGTTCCTGCAGCAAATTATCAGTAAAATTGCCTTTTTATTTCCATCTTCAATTAATATTTTTAATTTATTTTTGTTTAACGAAACAATCGCCATTTCCGCACTGGAAAAAAGACGTTAATTCCCGTTAAAATTATTATTACTAATCTGTAATAATAAACTGCCCTCAGACATTTATATCCTCCTAAATAAATTAATTAGCATGATGACTAGCATATTTATTTTATTTAAAAATTGATTTTAAAATTTATCTCCCACAACTTGTTTATATCAAAAGATTTAATAGAAAATAAAATTATATCTAATACTAAATTCTATTTAAATAACGAAATTATTACATCTTTTTCTAATAAAGGGCATAAAATCTAATATTTTCAAAATAATTAAAATATAAATTTTTATTTTTCAAACAGATTTCATGTATAAATAGCCTGTCGAGAGCATTTTCTGTGCTAGGCAAAACTGTTCTGAGCATAGCGAGGTTTTGTCAGTGCAGAAAATGTCGTAGACTAGCTATAGGTTGTAGGATTTGCAGGCAATGAGCAATCCTACGAAAAATAAAAAGAAAAACACAGTACATGAAAAATACTTATTAATCAAAATATCTATAAATTTAATTGAATGATGGAATTAGCTATTATAAACAATAAAAATTACAAAATATGCTCAAAAACATACTTTTGAACTTATTCCTAATCTTCATAAAATCTGACAGCTCCAGCATTATCAGCCTCAAGCATCCAATGTTAAATTGTAACAGCCTTTCCTGCAAAATCTAAAAGCAAAATCATACAATTTTTTCCAATGTTCTGCCCACGAGTGCTTTCATCAACACAAAGATCGTCAATGAATAATGTTTTTATATCAGTTAGAACGTTGTGATTTGTTTGTTGCTTGAAAAATGCAGAAAATATAGCCGATTACGTTATCATTTTCATCTGTTGCTACGAATATTGGCTTATTTGAATCATTTAACATTTCTGTTAATTCTTTTGCTGTGTATTTTTCCATTTGCCTTGAAAATGTCCGGACGCCCTTCGTGATGAACTAATAAAATTTGTTCCAGTAAATTTTCTATTTTTGAATATCTTTTCTTTGAAAGCTAATTAATCTTTCATTGTAATAATTTTTCCTTTCATTTGCATTTTTATGTAATGAATTTTAATAAATACGAAAATTTTAAGAATTATCTTGTTTTTAAAACTAATTTATAAGATAGCTTAATATTTTTCAAGTAATTTAAGATATACTTTTCTTTATCTTTTTGTACAGAGTGCTCATCAAAACTCATTGTCGCATATTTTTCTGTAGTTGGCAAGACTGTCTGAGCTATAGCGACTTTTATGTCGCAGATTCAGAAACGTCTGCAGTCATGCACAATTTTAAAGTTACAGGATAAAAGCTCTGATTTGAGATAAGACAATGAGCAATCCTAATTAACTAAAAATATAAAAGTTGAATGATGATGAAACCCTAATTATAGAAAAATTTATTTGCATTTTCAAAAAATGGAGATAAAACTATTATAAAGTTTCTAAAAATTCTTTCCATTTTCAATTTGCATTTCAACATTTTTATGAAGGTTCCACCAAATGAATTTCGCTTGTTTACGCAGTTTTCGATTGTGATTTCTGAAAGAATATCGTCTTTGAAAACATCAGAAAATTTATGAAATTCTTCGAGTTTCATGTCGTCAATTGCGATTTTTCTTATCTTCGCAGTAGGATACGATTTCTCCAACGATTTTATGTGCCTGTCTGAACTGGAACATTGTGTTTTGCAAGGTAATCGGCTACATCTGTTGCGTTTAGGAATCCTGCTCGCATTGAAGTATAGATTTTTCATTGTTTACTGTTATTGATGTCAAGCATTAGGTAGAAAAATTTCGATGGATAATTTGATATTGTCAATAGAGTCAAAAATTCCTTCCTTGTCCTCCTGCATATCCTTGTTGTAAGCTAGCGGAAGTGCCTTTCATTGTTGTTAAAGATTCCTATAAGATTTCGCAAATTCTGCCTGTTTTTCCTCTACAAGTTCGGCAATGTCGGGATCTGTGGCATAATTGAAGAGCTAGTTGCAAAGGCATCATCTAGATTTATAAATGAAAATTCAGATGCACCAGATAATAATTTCTTCTGAAAATCTTGACAAGTGCATTGAAATTACTGAACAATCATTGCAAGCTCAATTATAAAAATCCCTATCGCTCACAGAATCAAGGCTATTTTCCGTAGGCTTTGAAAAATCCAAGTTCTTCTGCCACAAAAATGTCTATCAAGATTAAATGTAGTTCCAGCACGCCCTGCTCCAAGTGGCATTTCATCACTTCTTTTGAGAAAGTCCTCAATTCTCGAAAATATCCCTTTTAAAACATTTGAAAGTAAGCCATCAAGTGATGAGAGAATAAAATCGGTTGAGCCCTCTTTGTAAATGAGTATATCCAGGAATAATAACATTTTTATATTTTTCAGCAAGTCCCTAGCAGTACATTTTCCATTTTTACAAGTAAATTTGAGATTTCACGAGCTTCTTTTCGTACATACATTCGCACATCAAGAGCCACCTGATCGTTTCGGCTTCTGGCAGTATGCAGTTTTCAGCCACAGCCCCAATAATCTGTGTCAGCCTTTTTCAATCGACATATGAATATCTTCATCTTCAATTCTAAACTCAAATTCTCCTTTTCAATTTCATCCTTTATCTGAAGCAGCCCATTTTCAATATTCTCTTTGTTCATTTTTCTCGCAATACTCCCTTGCTTAGCAAGCATTCTGCTATGTGCAATACTTCCAGCAATATCTTCCTCATACATTCTTTTTATCAAAACGTAATGGACGCATTAAATTTTTCTAACAATTTATTAGTTTCCTTATGAAATCGCCCTTCCCACATCATATTTTCAGTCCTCTAAAAACATAATTTATTTTGTATATTATATCAAATAAAACCTTATTTTTAAAGAGCATGCAAGGATAAACTGAAACAAATATATATGATTAAATTTTATATCTGAATAAATTATAGTCTTTTAAAATAAAATTTTTATAAGAAAACCATATTAGGAAAATTACTGATTGTGGCAAATTTAATGGTGCTATCATTTTATGGCAAGGAGTTCAAAATGAGAAAGTATTTCAAAATCATATGAGTAACAGTCACGATGATTTGAGTCAGCAGAAGCCCGCTATTACAGGGAGAAGGCAGCCAAACCGGTAAGGATGCACGAAAGTGGCGGTGCCCGGTTTCCAGTCACAGCAGTATTTATTCAGCAGGCAGGAGCTAAGCGGCTTTTGGCAAATAATGACAGCTGAAGCGGCAAACGTCTCGAGGAAGAATTGATGGAAAAATTTCGCAGCAGTTGAGACAGGCATCTCGGCAGAAAACGAATGTCAGATCAAGGTGTCCAGCCTGGCAGTGGAATTTTGACTGATACTCAACGAAATAAATGCGTTTGCAATGCCAGGCAAGATCGCCTTTTTATACTGGAATATTGCCAGCTCTGAACAATCGAGCGCAGGAATTGCGGGCCTGTAATGGGCACTGAAATTGCATGCGTTATTGGTGTCAACAGCTGAAAGTTCACATACATGCGGCGCTTGCAGGAACCGCCGCGAACTGTAACAGATGCTGCAACAGGCGGAAATGCTGCATCTTCACTTGTTTCTGGCGTGACTTTCAATTTACCTTCTGAAATTTAACAGAACTCAGGAATATGCGAAGTGATACAAATACGGAATGATACTTTATGGCGGTCGGCCGATCACTGTCCGAAGAATCATTACGGCACTTTGAGAGAATGGACTCAATAGAGCAGGAAAAGGAGCTGAAATTCTGTCACGCACTCCATCTGGATAGAATTGAGTATAAGAAAATTCGCCTCGAAAGAATGAAATATTATAATGCAAGACAACTGATACTGAAATTACGAAAAGGGAAATGCTGTGATAAGACATAGTAGCCTGATGGTGGACAGGACGGACAGAAATTTTAGAAATCGTGAGAATGATAAACAGTGATGTTTGCTGTCACGGAGATGCATAACAAGCACAGGCTGTTCTTATCGGGATTTGACTCATATTTCCTGATTTGATGAAAGTAGAACATCCTATCAGTGCCGCAAATCGCATGACTAATCCCAAAGGTTGCATTGTCAGCTGTAAAAACGTACGAAAAGAGTAATTACGACGAAATCAATCTAAATGTCGATGTGTCTCTGACAGAGTCTCAGGAAACATGATGGGAGCTTATCTCATATGGCATTTCCAGAAGAAGTGGCGAAACATTGTAGAAATTCAATTGAAACATGCAACAGGAGCTCTTGCCTGTAAAACATAGAATCGAATTGATGGAAAATGGATTGCCAAACTTCTTCTTCAAACGAACATTGCTAGATACATACGAGGATATGGAAAAATTTTATTAGCATCACTAACAAGCCGGTGTCAGCAACATTAGTCATACTGGATAGCGACATTTGCAGGACTCTGATCCTGGAAGAGAACAGAAATGAGGGCCTGCCACTCAGATATGATGAAGTTTACCGTGTAAAGAAAGATAACCCTGATTTGCACATAGAAATTAATCGGCGGAATAAAAACAGTTGAAAGAAATTGACTAACATTTAAAATACGTGGATTCTAGTGATGTTAGGACGGAAATGACAGACGACTCATGGATTTTAACTGAATTTGGAAAATATTATGGAGCTGGAAATAAATATCACTCGCAAAGAAATTTATGGAAAAATGGAGCAGCATTATGTTGAAAATATGGAAAACAGCACTGACGCTATCTATCTCCTGATGCACTGTACATAACACGGATTATTTCACAATGCATGTAAGTGGGCGCAAGGCTAGTTGGCAATTAATGAGTCAAAGGCGAATCTGGAACATTAAGGAATCGCTATGTGAAACATTTTAAGGATAAGAAGGCATTAGTAGTGAATTCGTTAAATTAATCGTTGTGCAAGATAGACAGCGATGAAAATTATTTTTACAGCTAACCAAAATATTCTAACTGCAAATATACATGTAGACTTTTACTATGATGTGATAATTTAATAAAAGATAAGAAAGTCTTTTCACAAAATAAGAAAGACCAAATTTTTAGAGAGGGAGAATGTACAAAATAAGAGATTTTATTATGATGTAAAAGGATGCAAAGCAAGAAACTAGAATCGCGCAACAAATGTCGCGAAAAGTAAAATTGACTCAAAAGAAGGTAAAGGAAAGTATTCCGTCTGCATTTTTGGCTGGAATGTTTATTGGGATAGAATTTTATTGACTTTTCACAGTAGGAGGAGTTAAGTGGGATTGCCGACCAACAAAAATTTTATGGGAGTTAGTCGGGACAGCGCTTAGCCTTAGTTGCTGAACTGAGCTACAGGAAATATGATTGGAGTAGCAGGTTTTTAAACAAGGGAAATAAGTTTCTAAAGGATAGATTCTATGGCGGATTCGTGGGAAACATCGAGATCAATTATGCTTGCAATAGCGTATGTATTTTCAAATTCTGCCTTCAAAACCTGTTGTGAATTTATTGTAAAGGTTTCAGGCAAAAATTACTGCACTGCTCACGAACTGTTTTTAAAGGAATTTTATGTAATATTCTCATGTGTCTGCCGTTCTGGCTGAATAAAATTAAAAGAGGAAAACTGCAAGCTAATAATGGGCTGATTCTGGTGTTTATTGTATTTTATAACTGCTGGATTTGAGCATGTGTTGCTAATATGACTCTGAATATGGAGTATACATATAATGAGCAAAAGAAACTAACATTAAATGGTTATTTTTATAATTTATTATTTGTAACATCGAATATTATGGAGTATTTGTTGCTGCTTACTTATTTAGCAAAAAGGATAACATAATTTAAATATAATACTTTTAAAATGGAGATAGTAAAATTTAGGAGGGGAAAATGAAAAACTCAGCTTAAATCGTGAAAATTTTAATCTGGCACTTGAAAAAGTGAAAAAGAATACAAGATATATGTCCAATTGGAGATACTATTTCGTGGTACATTTCGATACTTCTGTAATCAGATATTCTGAAATTGAAAAATTGATGAAATATTTTGGACGATCTATTTTTCAGCAAAAGAAATAATGTTGCCAATAACACAAAACAATGTCTTATTTATAGAAGAAGGATGCAAGATGCCCAAAGAACAGGAGCAAAATATCTTATATTTCTAGAAGCTGTGATTTATATGGTGTCAAGAGTTGATGATATTTACTTGAATAATAAATTTTTGGATATTTACCAAGAGGGTTAGAGACGTTAAATTTGTAGAGTTTGGATGTCCAAATTCATTTGAGAACTGTTTTTGTAGATATGTAACAAGACTGATGAATATACATGGAATAAAAGTTACAGAAAAGGAAATATTTGTTGATATAAAAGATGATGAGCTGAAGGTTTATTTTAAAGAACTTATCGCTGAGAAAACATCAAATGCAATGATGAACATAAAATAAACAAATGTACTGATGAAAGATGAAAATGAAAAATATCTGAAGAGATAATTGCTGATAATAGTAATAAAATAAAGGAAAATGTTGAATTTGAAATGGAATTTGTAGAAGATAATGAAATCCATGTGATATTCCTGACAATATTGAGCTAGAAGATATACAATCTGATTTATGGTGAATAGACAGCCGTTGCATAGCCTGCGGAAATGAACTTTGTTTGTCGAAATTTTGTACACGACTACACAAGATGTACAGCGAAAATGAAACAATGGAGAAAGAAGACGTGGGCTTCTATGTCATGTGAACGTTTTTACGGATATGATTGAGGGCATTCATTCAGGCAGCATGGAGATAGAATGAGATTTACAGGTAATGCACAAAAACATCTGATTTTAAGAGATTTGACATCAGATGTGTACAGGGTGTGGAAGATGGGATGAGCATGCCCTGAATACATTTCATTTCAAACTTGCATAAATAGCTTAAGTGCCGAACTGAAAAAGAATTTCTGGCTGAAAAGAGGTAAAAATCAGAATGAGTACAATTAACAACACTAAATACAATAAATATGGATGAACAGTTATAATGACATGAATGTATATTTACTGACTGTTCACAAACTTTGTCATCGAGAAAGTTACTGAGCTTGGAAATGTATTATTTGTGTGAGTATAAAAAGGAAGTGTAGAAGATGGACAGTTTGAGCAGGTTTCATTACTAGGAGTTGAGAAGTTTCTATTTACTATGCAAATTTTTGACTTTGAGGAAGGTTATCTGATTTTCTGATTAGAAAAAGTTGAAAAGTTACAGACAAGATTTTCGAACTGAAAGCAGGAGATAGAATAAGAGTGACCTTCATGGACACGGCTTTCTCCAACTGAACATACAAATAAGCATATTGTAATGGTTGAGGAAGTGGAAATCGTTCCAGTTCGTCCAATTATCGAACATTTTACAGCATCCTGATGAAATGAAGTCTTAAAATCATTGTTGATATAAAAATTATGAAAGTATTATTTCTGAAGAGGAATTTTCACGTTGAGAGAAAAATATTGAACATTTGTACATTGGATAATGTAGAAACAGCAAGAAATATTGGAAAGACAGAAGACGAAATTCATGAAGGAATGGCTACCAAATACATTCCTGATTTAAAGATTCTGAAAATATGGATGAAGTTGAATACATTGTTGTATATCCTCCAGTAATGATGCATATTTTCTTGTCTTGAAATCAAAAACAGGTATTCCAACTGGAAAAATATAGGGTTTTATTTGAAAGAAAGATGTCCTGTGCTGTTGGGAAATGCGGACATTGTAAAATTGATGAAACGATATTTTGTCTTTGAAGGGTCAGTATTTAGATACGATTTTGCATTACTTGATTAAGAAAGAAGAGGGAAACAATGAGCATGGATATAATAGAAAATTCATACCAAAAACGCATTCAGGGTAACAAAGGATGATCTAAAATCAGCATTGGTGAGAGTGCCAGGAGGAGCAATTACTGGGGAAATAATGGAAATGGTGCAAAAATAGCCAATACTCTATGGAGATGGAAATGTTCATATTACAACTCGTCAAGGTTTTGAAGTATTGGGAATTTCTTTTGAATGATATTGAGAAAGTAAATAAAATGGTACCCTAATCATGGAAAAATTGGAAATTAATTATAAGGATAAAGATAAAGGATATGCTCACCGCTGGCACAAGAAATATTGCCGCTTGTATCGGAAATCAAAAGTATGTCCAGAAAAGGTGCCTATAATACAACGGAATTTGGCATTGAAAAACAATATTCTGCATGATTTTTCACTTTCAGTAGCATTAACAGGTTGTCCAAATGATTGTCAAAAAGTTAGATGCATGATTTTTGGAATAATTGAACATGGCAAAACCTGAACTTGATGAATCTAAATGTGTTTTCAGGAAACGTGAAAGAAAGTGTAAAAAGCTTTCAACAGGAGCAATTTCATATAAAAACTATAAACCTGTAGAGATCATCAAAGATGCATAGGTTGTGGAGAATGTATCCTAACTGTCCAACAGGAGCATGGACAAGATCCCCAAAAATATTACAACTTAAAATAATGGGAAGAACTGGAAACAAACCAAGATTGGCAGAAGACTGGTTATTCTCGGGCAGATGAAGAATCAATAATAAAAATTATATATACTCACGAATATGTTGACAAATATATCGACAGAAGTCTGCCAAAAGAGCATATTGGTTACATTGTTGACAGAACAGGTTTTGAAGAGTTTAAAAATGGCATTAAAAAGATGTTAATCTTTCCAGATATAGTTGTCAATTGTATAATAGTGTACTGAAAGGCATAAAACATCAAGGAATATTATAACATTAAGATTAATCTTTTAATATATATACAAGAAAGGGTGATTTGTAGGTCTTCATCTTGGATGGATAAATACAAAAATATAAAAAGATTTTTAACAAAAAGATTATCATGGTGAAGATCCCAGGAAGTCAATGAGTATGATGAATATGACGAATACGAAGAGCATCAGGATAAAGATAATGATGATGAAACTAAAGAATAAAATTTGTAAAATATTGTAATTTATGATATTAAAAATTAAATTTAGAAAGAGGCTATTTTGGGAAATGGAAATCAAATTTGAAGTAGTCTTTTATTTAAAAATAATTTTATTTAAATATAAATTTGTAAAAATTTCAAAATACTATTGATAAATGTAGTATAATTAAATAGATTGAGAAAAATAATTTGATTTAACAATTATTATAAATTATTTAGAAAATTAAAATATGAATATTAGTGAAGGAGAAAATAGATGAAAGTAGTTGTAATGGATGTACACACGCTGGTACAGTGACAATCTTTAAATTTGAGAAAGACAAATCCTGATGCGGAGATAACGGTATTTGAAAGAAATGACAATATTTCATTCTTGTCTTGTGGGATTGCCTTCTATGTAGGAGGAGTGTAAAAAGATCCCTCAAGGGCTGCTTTTACTGTTCACCTGAAAAATTAAGAGAATTGAAACGTTGATACTAGAATGAGACATGAAGTGAAAGAATGTTGATATTGAAGGTAAAAAGTAAGAGTTGTGAATTTGGAAACTGGAATTGAATTTAATGAAACTTTTTGACAAATTGATTATCATATCTGGTTCTTGGCCTATTATTCCACCAATTGAAGGAATTGACTTGAATAATATCTGCTTTTGTAAAAATTTCAATCTATTCAAATGAAATTATTGAAAGAGCAAAAACATTCACAAAAAGTTGTTGTTGTTGAGCAGGATACATTGAGTGGAACTTGTTGAAAGCATTTAGAGATAATGGAAAAAGAAGTTGTGCTAGTAGATGCGGAAGAAAGAGTTTTGAGCAAATATTTTGACAAGGAATTTACAGATGTTGCTGAAGAATCGTTTAAACATAGAGGAATTGTAATTGCGACTGGAGAAAAAGTTGTTAAATTTGAAGGAAGCAACGGAAATGTAACAAAAGTAGTTACCGACAAAAATGAATATGAAGCTGATATGGTAATCATGTGTGTTGGATTCCTGCCAAGCACTTCATTGTTTAAAGGACAGCTTGAAATGCTTCCAAATGGAGCAATTAAAGTTGACGAATATATGAGAACAAGCAATAAAGACGTTATGGCTGCAGGAGACTGCTGTTCAGTATTCTACAATCCATTGCAAAAGGAAAGATATATTCCACTTGCAACAAATGCTGTAAGAATGGGAACATTGGCAGGTATAAACTTGCTTGAAAATAAGGTTAGACATCTTGGGACACAGGGTACTTCAGGAATTAAAATTTACGAAAACAATATGGCTGCAACTGGATTAACAGAGGAAATTGCAAAACAAGAAGGAGTAGAAGTGGAAAGCGTAATTGCAGTTGACAACTATCGTCCTGAATTTATGCCGACTTATGAAAAAGTAACATTAAAAGTGGTATTTGAAAAAAATAGCAGAATTTTAGGAGCACAGTTAATCTCTAAAAATTGACTTAACACAATCAATCAACACATTGTCAGTATGTATTCAAAATAAAAATGACTGTAGAAGAATTGGCATTTGTAGACTTTCTTCTTCCAGCCTCACTACAACAAAGCCTTGGAACTTCTGAATTTAGCAGGATTAAATGCTTTAAAAATAGAATTTAAGATAATTAAGGGATAAAATGGATAAAATGATAGTAAAATATGACAAAAATTTTAGAATGAAAATCGAAAATAACAGAAATAGCGAGATTATTTTGACAGACCGTAATGGTGAAATGCTTTCTCCGTCAGAACTTCTCGATGCATCTGTAGCTTCATGCTGCATGACAGTTTTATCAATAAAATTGGAATCTAATAACCAAAATTTTGAAAATTGCTATGCAGAAGTTGGAAAAAAGTCGATTTAACAACTTTTAAAGTTACAGAAATCAATATTGCATTTCATCTGAAAAAGGAATATAGTCAGGAAGTAAGAGAAAAAGCTGAAAAATCAGTAGAAGAAATGTGTGAGTTGGCAGAAGTTTGAGTAAAGATGTGAAACAAATTATTCATTTTATTTATGATGTGGAATAGTTAAAACTGCTTTTAGGTGAGAAAAATGATATATGATATATTAGATTTTTAGAAGAGCTATTTTGGAAAAGTAAGAGCTACTACAGGAAAAAGAAAAAGTATCAGTTATAAGTACTTTTTATTTTTATAATTTCAATTTATGCTAGGAAGTTTGATCTGAAAGATGAGAGATTAGACTTGTAAAAGAGAATCGAAAATATACTTCTGGTTTGTTCAGGAAATTTTGATTTCAAAACGAAACTTTACGCTAATGAATTATGGATTTTCACTTAAATAGACAGTTAGGCTGTATCAATTTTAACTTTAAAAGACATTTAATTGGGTGGAAATGGAAGATAGGCAGTAAAGATGTATTTATGTTTTTATATTGCACATAATAGAAAACAGACTTTTATTTTCCAGAAAGACAGATAATGTATTTGAAAAGCTGATTATTCAAAAGAATTTGAAAAAGAGGCTATGGATTATAAAAAATGTAGGAAAGTATTTTTGAAATAAAAATTAGTGGAAGATGAAAAGGATAGAAAAATACAGAAATTTCTTAAAATTTTTGGAAGAGATAATTAATAAAAAGGAGCAATCTCATAGATTAATGAAGAGAACTCTTTTTGTTATATTAGCTTTTTAATTTTTGAAAAATTAAGATTTTAATTGTAATGATTTACTACATTTTAAAAATTTCCAGTTTCACCATTATTGGCTTTATCAATTAGAAAGTTTGACATTTCTTTAAATTTCTGATACTGCTTTTTGCATCTTTTCCTGTTACAGAACTTACATTTTGGGAATTTATAAGGTTTCTTGAAATTTCAAGAGCTATATCCCCTGAATGAGTTTTTGGCTCATTGAGAATAATTCACCTTCTGATCTGTCATATTGGGCACCGATTATTTTTCCGTCCTTAACTGTTAATTTTTACGAATGAATTCCAGTTGCCGTCGTACCTTTTTCAACAGAATAAATACCATTTTTCAATGCTGAAAATCCTAAAATATTTACAAAAAGCATTAAAGCAACATATTTTTTTCATAATTAACACCACTTTTCTAAGTAAATTTTTCTTTATAATCTCCTTTAAAACACTTGTTACATAAATATTATACCTTTAAAATTAAAATAAATCAAGCCTTTTTAATAAAATCCTGCGTATCAGTTAAATATCCATCTTTTATTATAGAAAATGCAGTTTCCACAAGCCTTGTAGTTTCGTAGTGCCTTTGAACTTTGATTTTTCCATTGTCATAATACTGCGTGAAATTTCCTTCCATTTACGAGTTTCATTTCACGTTCTTTTCGCACCATTTCTTGAATAGCCAAGAATATCTGGTAATTAAACCATTTTGATATGTTTCAATCAGTTTTTGTACCATTTTCAGTTCCATGTCCATTGTCCGTGTCTTGATTACGTGAGTTTCCGAACGCAGAGTTCCGTTGGAATAATAGGATTTGCCTCGCCGTTCAGCTGTCCGTTGGCGTAAGTGTTCTCATAATTGTAAATAACAATATCGTTTGAATATTTTATTTCCTTTTCCGTGTCTGACGTTGTTTGAGCTACTGGAATTGTAGAGCAAGCCTTCCAAATTATCGAAATCATAGCTGTCGCCATTTCAACGACGCTGCATTTTTATAACGTCTTAGCGTCTTTCGAGTTTCCATTTCCGCAAAAGTCTACATCTTCACCATCCTCACGCCGTTTACATAATTTGTGGCTTTTTAATATATTTCCATTTTCATAGTATAGAAACATATACCGTGTAATTTCTCCGTCCTGATAACTTCTATGCCTGTACCGTCCAACTTCATAAATTCCTGCATAAGTTCCTGTAAAGGGCTGGGACCCAGTTTCTTTAGAGTGGCAAAGTCCTGGAAACACTTTGCTGTTTGCCACAGCGCTGTAGGGAAGACACATGCACGTGCTGACTGAGCTGAATATTCACTCAGCTCTTTTGGGAGATTTTTGGAATCACGTGAAGATAAAAATGCTTATGATAAAATGAAATTAAGACTACTCATTGATTAAAATGATTTTAACATAATAAACTCTCCTTCTGAGACATCATTTTTATTATATCAATAATTCATTACATTTCTCTTTAGAATAATAGATTATATTTGTCTCAAATATTTTAGTGCTCTTTTATATAAAAGTTTTAAAAATAACAGTATGCTATACAGGTTTTGATATGAAAACACAGAAAAGGGAGGCAGTCCTGATGGATTTTAATAATTAAGAAATGATCGGCAGAGCAACATTTTTCATTTATATGAAATTATTCATATTTTCAGGTATCACTGATATATTTGATAATTTTAAAAGAGGCGTCAGCCCTCTTTCTCTCTCTTTGTTAAACAACATATAAATGTTCACGATCAAAATATCCAACCTAGTTGGATTAATAAAATATTAATAGTATTTTTGAGGGCGACCATCGTAGATGATAAAATTCTACACAATCATTTTAACCTTGCATACTCGACAGGTAGGATTCATCCTGAGTCCTGTACAGACTGCCTTTGATAAAATGAATATCTCGACACGGCAATGTTCTTTCCTGAGCACTCACTGCCTTTAAGCCTCGCCAGCAATATGCCCTTGAATAAAATCCGCAGCGGCCATCTATCCAGTGTTTAGGAGGCGATGATGAATTAAAAATATGGGAAACAAATGTCTCAGAAGGCATAGTAACGCAAGTTTTCTATCATTAGCCAGGTCGTCAGAAAGTGACCCTCCTTGTCAGTAATGTCAGTAATCTTGTATCTCAGCAATGGGAGCACGTGCAAGGGTATCGTCCACAAGATATTTGATAATACCTTTGTGTTGCACTATCACCATCACAACGTTAAAGAAAACCTTTGTTTTCCCTTTGTAAAGCTTTCTTATCATATTTTAGCTACTTTCAATCTTCCGTTGGGATAGCCGCCGTTTTCACACTGAAGGACGTGGTACTTCCATTGACCGGCAACAGGTCAACGCTGGAAGTATCTCCATTTCTCCGAACTCAAGATTTTATTGAAACCTCCAATGGAAACAATGGTATGAACATACGAGGGTTCCATTTGTCAGTCCTGCCAAAAGTATGCTGAATGACAGAAATGAGATGCAATGTACAATATCGGAATCGTAAAGTCACATCCGGAATGTCTGCAAATTTTGTCTTTTTCTTTTCCTGCTGATATTGTGAAAGAGGAACTTGAATACCTGGTTACGAAAGTCAGCAGAAAGTTTTGACAGGAGGGATCTGTCGTAGAAGAAGAACTTTCTGCATTCTTGAGGGACAGTAAAAGGATAGATAAGCTCAGGTATTGAGGAATATGTTTTTGAATAGCTCAGTCTATGTCCTAGAGTATCAGTAACCACAAGAAGGACAGAGCTAGACTTGCAGGTAATAGGAAACAAATGTGTAACAGGACGAAAAGAGACATTTGAACTTGACGAAAACCTTTTGAAATATCCTGCAGGCAAGAAATTTATCAATGGGAATCTCTTGATATATTCAGCAGGTGACTCAGTCGCCACATATTATTTTCTGCAAAGAATCTAAGCACTAGTAGGTTGTTGTTACTTGAAAATATATTTCAGTTTATTTTGTGTAATGTTTGTCATAAATATATTATATATATCAGCCGAATTTCTATTCTCGGCTCTAACTTGAATACTTTACAACGCGTTTCGCTCTTTTGAAAATATTTTGTAAGAAATCATCCTGTATTGCTCCATTTGGTATTTTTGTTTTTCTTGGAGTTGTAGTCCGGTTTCAAGGATCAGAAATACTTGCAGTAATGGAGAAGATTGTAGAAAAATGTGGAAAAACCCAAGATTGATTCAATCAGTTTTTGAGAGCAGGAGTTTAATGAGCTGGTGTCAGAGAGTGATGTTGTTTATACTGATGCTATATTATAGTCTCAGCATTGTTCAGTTTATCCTTGTATTATAAGATGGGACTCGAAGGAAGGTGGATGAATTTAGTTTAGTTGAAAATTACCGTTAAATTTCTTTGGTAATGGCATTTGTAAATGTAATATTGGCAGTATTTCTAGTAATAGCAGGAATTATAATGATGATATTTACCAAATTCAGTACTCTCCATTTATAATTTTTAGGGCTATTCTGCAACTAAACCTTCGTATTTTCAGCAGGCGTATTATCTCAGAAACATAAATATAGTCGAGAGCGTTTAAATATAATTTATATATAAGCAGAGAGACAGAATACGGATCTCGCATGTATTATTAATAGTTTTTGCTGTATCTGCAGGATTTAATTATTTTTCAAGCTGGCTATTTGAAGTCGCAGTTAAGGACTCAGGTCGTACGAAATGACAGTTAATGCACGCCTTCTTTGGAGGAGTGGTCGGATATACGATTTTTGAAGCACTGGCAGGCAATCTTGTTTACCTGAATTTAGAATACATGGACTTTAAAGATAATGCAGTTTTAATAGCAAATCTAAAAGGAGAAAGAATATGGATTTTTCAAATTTTGCAAGATAAATTGATAGAGAAAAAGTTAAATCTGATAGAATATTTTAAAAGAATCAAAAGAAGTCGTGAAAGTGTTTTTAGGAGAAAAATAAATTATGGACAGTATATAATTGCAAAACATTTGGATGCTGTTTTCGGCGACATTTTGAGATTAACTACGGAAAGTTATGTAAGACTGTATGATTCTTTAGTTATGTTAATTTCAATGTTAAAATACAGTTGCATCAGTTTACAGTAATTTATTTTACGGTCTGCAATTATGAAAATTGGATTTAAAATTGAGAACAGGGAAGATGAATTTACATTCAAGAAACTATTTCTCAAATTTTGATGCTTACTTTAGTGTATTTTGTAATTAGTGTGATATGCGATTTTTAATTCTTCCAGCCGCAATTATATTGCTGTATTCTAATGCCAGTTTTCTAGGAATGATAATAGCTGGAATCATAATAATCGCTGTAATTGTCTTCTGGATAATAATGTTTCTTTATTTCATACAAATTTACTGTATTCGAAAAATGATGATATTTGATGATTCCAGTATAATTTAGAAATATCTGAGGAAATAGAGATAAGAGCAATTATTCCAATCATTATTTTTGTATTCGTCAAATGCTATCCTTAGAGTACCATTTTCTTTTTACATCTTTTGACAAGACACCATCAATTATATTTTTCCGATATCTGTAGATAGGTGGAATTATTTCAAGCTTTTTAGAATATTTATACAGTAATGGGAGTTATAATTTTTGAATGTGAGTATGATTATTTGAAAAACAGGATAAAAATTTACAATAAATTTTGAAAGGAAATAGAATAAATTATGGATTTTAAAAAGATTTGCAGAAAGGAACTGTTTGAACGGAAATTTAATGTATTGGAATATTTTATGTGGATGTTTCGGATTTTGGGAGTTTTTTATATGGGAAAATAAGTTATGGGTTACAGGCTTTGTACTCAAATATACTGATTGGAATAATGCTAGTGAATTTCGTGAAATAAATACTTGTTTATAGAGTACAGTACTGAGTGTATTATGGCAGATTTTTATTTTCATTTCGTATGCTAAAGTGCTTCATAGGATAGAAAGTACAGAAATGAATACAAGTTTACTAAACCTGATTGTTAACATTTAAAACTTTTGCTAGTGCTGATATTTTCTGTTCTCTCTTTACTTGTTTTGATAAAACAGCTAAAGTTTGTTACAAAAATACTACAAAAGAATCAGATTTTTAAATGGGCAGATAATTGGGATGGTATTTGTAGTTCTGTCATATATTTATTCCTACTTTACTCAGATATATGTAGGGCGAAATATGAAAATGTGGCAATCCTTGAAGTATAACTTTATGCTGGCAAGAAAAAGCAGGCTAAGGTTGCAATTCCTATTATTATTCTGACTGTACTGAATAATTTTGTTATTAATGATGAATTATTATCACAATAATTTCGACAGCTTTTATGCAAGAAACATTGTTACTTCGTTTGTAATAGCTATTTCAAGCATTTTTCAGATTGTCATTGTAATAATGTATGTTATTGTATTTTTGAACGTGAGTACGATTATCTCCAAATCATATGAGAAAAAGATACAGAAAGAATGATAGAAAATGAAATATGATTTCAGATTTAGGGAGGAGAAAAATTATGGATTTTAAGAATTTACAGAAAGAGCTGTTTGAGAAAAATTCAAGCTGGATGAGTACATGGAAACACTTTTTGATATATTTGGAAGCATTGTAAAGGAAAAATAAGCTATGGATTGCGATTCGCAATACTGAATATATGGGCACTCATATTCGACCACATTGCAGAATACGATAAAATACAAACATCAGGGTGGCTGAGCTAGCTATGGCGATGTCAGCAATATGGCAAGGTATTCGGAATGCAGACTAGCATTAGCCTTTGTAATACTGTTATATCAGTTTATTCAACATTATTTTCAATAATGATGTATTCAAAGGTTGTAATGAAAAATAGAGGCAGGGAAAATGAATACAGCTTTAAGGAGACGTTTTTCAAGTTCCTGAAGATTTTTGGGCTTATTATCGTGTTTCTTGCAGTATTTTTATTGTGATGTTTATTCCTGTTTTAATCGGTATTTTCATAGGAATAATAGCTGAATATAATTATTCGAAAGTTCTTATGGCTGTTGCGATTATGGGTTCCAGTCACTAACTTGGATAGTAATTGTAATTATAGCGTGGATAAAACTGCTGTATTTCAGGAAACATTTTATATAAGAAATGTGAAGATAGTACAGACGTACAAAACTATCTGCCTATATCAAAGGGGAACAAGTTGAGAAAAATTTTTGCCAAACTATTGTACTTCTCCCTTATAGTTCTGGGTTTTTGCATATGCCATTTTTGTTGAATACGTTTCTTTTACATTTTCTTTTTACATCAGCTTTCACATTGTAATACTGATTGCTGCAATTTCCTCAGTTGCGACATCTGCAATCGGAATTGTTTCAATAATATTAAATTCGCTTATATTTTTAAATGTAGAATATAATTATTTAAAAAGCATAGATGAGAAGAAATTCAAGCTTAAAGGTTTGAAAAATTTTTGTATCTTAGTATAATTATAAAAATAGAAAAGGAAAAATAAATTATGTATTTAGAAAATTTAAAAGAAAATCTTTAAAAAGATCTTGGAATTGGAGAAACTTTTAGTGTCAGCACTTGATTTATTTTAAGATAATTCTTAAAGAGAATCAAAAGTCGCTTGTGTTTTACAGTTTATTTTAATATTTATTCCGATTATGAAGTTTTTATTTAGGTTACTCTGGATTGTTATGCTGGCTGTTTTTCAGGTGTCATGTGCACTAATTCCTGTATTTATTTTGTAGGTTTTTGGTTCGATGCTTGCATTTTACAATAGTAAATAATTACTTTTATAGCATATTTTTAAGAAAATTTTGCATTAAAAGTGGAAGGAAGGGGCAGACAAAATTTTTCAACAGAAGGAATTTTTATAAAGTCTCTTGATGACTTTGGAATAGGTGCTGGTTTGAGGATAATTTTATTTGTGTGGGAAAAATATCCCTTCATAGGACTTTTTAGCCCTTTTTAGCGAACATAGCTAGTAATAATTGTCTTTATATGGGCATTGCTTACTTTTGTATGGCGTATACTATATTCGTAATTTCACTCTTTCAGAATCCTTGGACCACAGCTTAAAAGCTATCTAAAGGAAATAGGCTAAAATAATAACCTGGAATAATACTTGTAGTAGCGGTTGTTATAGTGAGCATAGTAGTTATCTTCCACTTTCGGGATTATAAGAAAATGTCTTTTGTTATGCTAGGGCGTACTACTGATAGTTACTGTCGGTGGTTATTTGTTTATTTCTGCTATATTCTCGAAAACTGCTGCAAATTGTAGTTTATCTGAGATGTTGGAGAATAATTACTTGGAAAAGTCGAAGAAAAAGACGGCAAACACAATTTTAAGAATGAAGAAGAAGTAGGCTATGAAAAACAATCAGAATCTTAATAATTTTTAGATAAAAGATGATGAAAAATAAAATTTCTTAATGTGGGGATTTTAATAATCTCACTTTTTATGTATGCTCGAACCCATTTAAAATAAATAGAGTGCCAAAATCTTGACACAAATAACTGCTTATGGTGCAGCCTATGTGTTCATGAGAAAAATGATTAAAATGGGAAATTCAAGTGGATGGTATGTTGGAGCTGTAATTAACAGATATAGATTTAAAAGATTAGAAAACCAGTCAATGTTTTAAAAGCTGGGGTTTTCAGAGACCATGTCACCTACGATCATAATGGTGCATTGCAGGGACAGTTTTGGAGATATATATTTGCAGAAATTAATAATATAAAACGAATATTTGGTTGTTGATGAAGTATTCGAGGCTAAAACTGAAATCATCATTCTTATGGATCGGCAATTAAAAAGCAGTTTGGCTATGATATTAGAATGAGTGAGAACTCATTTACGTCCTATGGAGCTGTAAAAGATGGAATATGGAAGATTTACGGTATAAAAAGAAAATAGTGGACAACTGGAACTGAAGTAGAAAGGAAATGATTATTTTTCTATAAAAGGCCGAAGCAGGGATCAGAATTTCTAAGCATGTTCGCTCGCCAGCAGTAAAAACAAATTTATCAGTAGAGTATCAGCCGCTATGAAAAATGAAAGTGGAAAATTACAAAAGTTCAAATAACATTTTAACACGAATTATTACAGAGTTTTCATATTTTTCAGAAAAGCATTTGTTATTTTAAAATTTTTTATTCTAACTCCGTTGTGTTTTAGAACTATTTGTGATCAATAATATTGTTTAAAAGAAGTTTTAGTCATAAATTAATGAGTTAGTAGTTTCTTAGTAAAATAATATTAGTTTTTCAGTAAAATATTGTGAATGATTTTTAAATTAAGTATAGGATTAGCAAAAATAATGATGTATTATTAAATAAATTATGCTATACTATTATATTATGAGGATTTTTATAGCTCAGTATAGGATAGGCTATAAGGGATTACTTTCTCAAGATAGGAGGATGTATAGATTTTTGATAAAATCTTCTGAGAAAAGAAGAAAAACTATTCAGGTGGACGAGCGACGGCAACAAATTAGAAGAGAGATTTATGATATTGTAAACAATGAATCAGAAATTATGGAAAATGGCAAACTATGACAATTATTCGGATGATTTTAAAGAAATTTTCCTACTATGACGAGTTTGAGAAAGATTTAAGATGCCCAAGAAGGAATGCTTGATAAAAACTGTCCAGCCATAAGAAAAACTGGAGCAACATGGAAGGGCTGTATCCTATAATTCAGGATGCCTTTTCAAAGGAGCTGTACCCTGGAAAATAAAGGAGGCTGTGCATTAGATTTTTACGTGATGAAAATTTCTTTGAGAGAAAGCTGGTTATGCTAGGGACTTATCACATAAAGACAGGTTCTTGCGAGATGCAGTCGAACTGTATGAAAAAATCGAACATAGACAATACGACAGAAGGGCTTTGTATAGCCTACAAGCTGAGGCATTGGAGCTTTCATACTGTATTGAGGAGAGCGAGAAGAAATATTAAGAGTGCTTGAAATCAATCCGAATTCGACGACAGCGTTTAAAAAGATACTTTGATACAGTAAAGAAAGAAGTCAAGGAATATGAAAATAGCTGGAAAACTTTCGAAATAAAGGAAACTGGCGAGCCAAGATGATGGCAGGCATAGTTTACTTCAAAAAGGGGATAAGGAAACTGGAAACCTATTTCTGATAAACCGATTAAAGGAATCATGGCTACCGATTGGGCAGGTAATGTACATCACATCAAGCATTTACATGCTAAACGAACTTACGATGAGTTCACAATATATTCTCGCATACACAATCCTGAAAAAGCATAACGTTTACTAGCGCTGAATGTATTGAAGTACTACAGGGTAAAGGAATGTACAAGGAAGGGCTGAACTTTGCAAATTTACTTTTAAATTTCCATGGATAGAGCATTATAAGAAATTTAGTATTATGAGGACTATTTTTGGAAACCGAAAGTAAAAAGGAAAATGTCGATGTAAAGAGAACACGGCAAATCACTTTTCTACAAACAAGCTATATAATGGTATTATGAGTTTAATCATCCAGAATTTATGCTGAATCAGAGCAGACGTGTAAAGCCTAATATTCTTATTCTCACATTGACATCAATTGGGGAAAAGTCCGAACTGGCTGAAAAACTGGCAGTTTCATTGCCGTTATATCTGGAATGAGAATCTTCATTACAAAGACAAACCTGAACTATCAGCCTGAATAGCTCATAACAACGAAAGCCTATTCGTTTCGAAAAAGCGTTACAGTACCGATTATATGAAGCTGATAAGACAGCAGAACAACAACTTGAATTTTGTCTTGGCAGGAAATATACTGAAAATGCCAAATGTTGAGAAATATGAAATTGAAATATATCTGTATGATACGTTTAATGAGCAGAAATCAAGCCTAATTAACAAGATTTTACGATGAAAATACGATTTATAGTGTTCAGAATGATCTGCTTAAAGCAGTGAGCGGATTCTTTGGAAGGGATTTTTCAATAAAATACGAAAAAAATATGGATAATCTTATACTGTTTTCTCCAAAAATGAAATTCCTCATACAGAGCAAGACTCACAGGGAACACCAGTCATGGCGATACACAGAAGCTTCTTTTCAGATCAGATTGACGTAGTTCTTGAGGACAGAATAACTGACTTGAAGAAAATCAATCTTCTTGCATTGCTGTGTGAAATAAAACAGACAAACAGTCAGCTTTTGAAATTCCAGAAACCGCTCATTTACAGCATGAACATTCATGGAATCTTTGAAACCCAGACGTTAAAGATATTAGCCCTATCATATTCAGAATATACGATGATGATGTAAACTTTCGAGGCACATATAGAGGCATTGAATATATAGATTCAAATTATCTTGGATGGATAAATAAATTTATAGGGGAATAGACTATGCTGTTTTATTATAAGAAAATATTTGAGCAGTAATATCTTTCTTTACATTCTTGTAAACTTCAATTTTTATAATTCAATTTTTCATGAATATGTAAATGACAGGATTTTTCACAACGCTTTTGGCTTGGAATAGTTGAGACGCTTTTTCCGATTATGCTCCTTTACTCAGTTTTCATATCTTGAAGACAGAAGCTGGCGGGTCAAATGCCAAAAAGTCACAAGAGGCTGAAAAGGAAGCAAGCAAAGGGATGAGGATCTTTGATATGTTTTGCCATATTCCTTCTGAGCTTGGCATGTGAAATATTTCGCGTGTAATCTTGCAAAGTTCGCCGTCATATGAACGATACTGTTTCAAGTGTAAATTGCTATGTGCTGTTTATGGTAAGCGAACCAGTAGTTCTGTTCATATTTGCCTCAATAGTATTTATTATTGTGCGATAAGCCGGTAGCAGTGTCCTGCACATTATTATAGCGACTCTGAATCTAGGAAATTCAGCAATGATATGGCTGGACTTTGATGCTAATATTACTATGATTCTACGAATTATTATTGCTGTATTGGCAATTATTCATTATATATTTTTAAAAAATACTGTAAAATATACTTTTAGGGAAAATAATAATACGGAAATTGAGATGAAATCAATAAAGAATTAAAATTAAATAAACAGGAGGATGAGAAACAAAATGAGAAAAATAGGACAAAACTACTGTTTCTAGCATTGGCTCTGTCTCGCTGGAAATGTATTGAATGCAAATAATCAGGATGTTTCAAAAGACGTGAAGAAACCGCCGATAGAAATACGTCATTGAAAAATGGAAGAGGAAAGTTATAGAAAGGCCTGAAAACAATAATAGCGAAATTCTGTCTCAGGCAGAGGAGGAATGCGAGACAACTAAGAAATTCAGCAGGATCACTAATGCAGATCTCGTCATATTCTCAAAGGGCAGAATTATAGACGAGAGATTTATAATTCTTTCACTATACAGCGATGGACAGGACGGCTCTTTTAAGAGCATGTGACAAACAATGAGAGTAGTGCTCATTTACCTAATATCAAAGCCGAAAAATGAGTCCGGTATTTTATTTAGTTGATGAAAAACAGGAGGGCATGGCACGCAGGGCAAGTGAATGGAAAAACTAGCAAGAATTTGAATGACAGCTCAATCGGAAATTGAAATTGTAAACAGCAGAACATGTAGCAAGTTTTGAGCCGTTCAGAGATTTTCAAATTAAAGATGTGGCTGTTCTGTCAAAATATTTGGCAGATAAATATGAAATTTCGCAACGAATATTTTTGGGACATTCAGACATTGCTCCTCAAAGAAAGCTCTGATCCATACGCATTATTCCGTGGGAGAGCTTTACAGAAAAATATAACATAGGAATGTGATGACAATGCGAGAAAATCTGCATCTGAGAATGAATATTCACTTTCATGGGCATCCTTGCCAGTCGCAACCTGTACAAGCTGAATTAAAGCAAGTTCGGATATTCCATTAAGTACAACTGGAAGATGGATGAACAGACAAAGAATGTAATAAAAGTATTTCAGTATCATTTCAGACCGCTCAAATACGATGGAAAGCTTTGATTTAGAAACTTATGCCATCTAAAGGCGTTAAATGAAAAATACAACAAGCAGTAGCTTGGCAATAAATTGGATATAGATAAATAAGGAAGGAATTACAGAATGAAAAATTTTTCAAAAAGAGTTTTAAACATGCACTATTCACCAATTAGAAAACTAGTGCCACATATTGACAGAAGCAAACAGATCCGGTGTGAAAGCATACCAGCCGCATATAGGACAGCCGATGTAGAAAACGCCGATACATTCTTTGAAGGATTAAATAACTATAAGGAAAAATTGTTAAATATACAAATTCGGCAGGATCATTGAATTGAGGAATCATTTTTCAAAATCTTATGCAAAAAGTCGGAATTGATATTTTGCCTGAGGATATTGATTACTCAAGGTGGAAGCGAGGCTATTCAAATTACATTGCAGACAATTTGCAATCCAGGAGACGAAGTTTTAGTCCTGAACCATATTACACAAATTATGACAGTTTTTGAGAATTGCTGACGCAAAGTTAGTTCCAATTGAAACATCTATTGAAAATCATTATCATTTGCTGAAAGGGAAAGAAATTGAAAAATTAATCACTCTCAAAAACAAAGGCAATAATGTTTTTCAAATCCAAGCAATCCTACTGGAATTGTTTTCAAAAACTGAAGAAATGGAATTAATTAGGGATATTGCGATAAAACATGATTTATATATTATTACTGATGAAGTTTACAGACAGTTTATTTACGATGAAGAAATTGAGAAAAGTTATCGATCGTTTATGTCAATCAAAAGAAATTGAAGACAGAGTGATTTTTAGTTGATAGTATTTCAAAACACTATAGGTGCATGTGGGCAAGAATAGGAGTTATTGTCTACAAAATAAAAGACTTTTTAGCACAAGCCCTAAAATTCTATGTCAAACAAAGACTATCAGTATCGACAGATTGAGCAATATGCAAGTACAAACTTAATTAATACATTAGATACTTACATTGACAATACAAAATTAGAATACAAAGTAAGACGTGATATGATTTATAATAATATCATAAAAATACCAGGGAGTTGTAAACATATAAAAGGCAGTGCATTATGCTTAATCGCAGAACTTCCAGTAGATGATATTGAAAAATTTGCAATCTGCTATTGACTGAATTTAGATATGAAAAATCAAACATTATCGTTTGTACTAGAATCTGGATTTATATACAACGCCAGGAAAAGGTACAAAGGAAGCTAGATTTTCGTTTTGGTACACATAACTTCGATTGAAATTGAAAATGGAATGAAAGTGTTGAAAAAGGCGCTGGAAGAGTATAATAAAAATAGTTTTTAAAATTTTAGTAGACTTGTTTAATAATTCAAAACGCTTGATTATGTAGACAAGTCTAATTTTATAATATTGAGAGAAAGTAAAATATGATTATTTAATACTATTTCCCATTTAAATAGTGAAAAATCATGAAATCCATAGAATTAAAAGCATTTTTGATAGGGGCTATTAAATTAATTATTATAGAATTTTATTACGATTTTTAATGGGGTTTAGTATAAATATATAAAAATGGGAGAGAAAATAATTTAATGAAAAATATTGGAAATATTGAACAATTGGAAAGATACAAAAATACGGAAAGCTATATGAAAGGGATATAAAAATGCGAAGGAAATCGAAAGAATGAATCCTAATCAGAAAAATCAATTATCATACGATTTTTGCACAAAACTGATTTCAGATTGGAAAAACAAGGATATTCGTCCCAAAATATTGATTCACAGGCTGCTGTGCTCCTTGCAGTACATATACGCTGGAATTTTTAACACAATATGCAGATGTGACAGTTCTGTTTGCAAATAATAACATCCATCCAAAAGCAGAATATGTAAAAAGGCCTTAGTGCAGGAGGAATTTATTAAGAAATTCAACGAGCGTACTGGAAATAATGTTGGATTTATTGAAGATGAATATAAGCCGATGGATTTTTATAAGGCTGTGAAAAGGACTGGAAAATGAAAAAGGAAGGTGGAGCAAGATGTACTGTCTGTTTTTCAGATGGAGGCTTGACATTGTGGCAAAAAAGAGCTCAGGGAATTGGGGAGTTTGACTATTTTGGAAGCGCCTTGACGTGAAGCCCGCATAAGAACAGCCAGCTGATAAACACGTTGGGACTGGAAATTCAGGAAATTTTTGATGTAAAATACTTGCCATCTGACTTTAAGAAAAATAACGGATACAAACGTTCAGTTGATATGTGTGCAGAATATGATGTGTATAGGCAATGTTATTGTGGATGGTATATTTGCAGCTATGGATCAGGGATTGATTTGAACGAGTATAAATAGAAGATGGAAGAGATTAAAAACTGATTTATTAGAAACCATGAGAAAATTAAAAATTTGCCTTGAAAAATAAACAGAGAATAAGATATAATATACTTGAAAAGGATTAATAAAAAGTCTAGGTATTAAAAAGTTAGACATGAAAGGAGCGAGTGAAACCTAAGTCTTCCTGGTTCAGTCAGGTATTAAAAAGTTAGGTCATAATAGAAGCGAGCAGTCTAAGTCTTCCTGGTTCAGTCAGGTATTAAAAAGTTAGACCATAAAGGAGCGAGCAGTCTAAGTCTTCCTGATTTATTAATCATTATATTTAAAAGTATTTTTAGGCGATATTATTTGTATCGCCTTTTTAAAATAGAAAAGGGGAAATTAGATGAATGAAAGGAGAAATAAAATTATATTTTATAACATTAACATCAAAGTTATTTAAAAGTATTTAGGAATATATGAAAAATAAAGTTTCATTAAAAAAGTAAACAGACCATTTATAGGAATAGTTTTTTAAGATAAATAATAAAGAGTATTTTTGCACCATTATCTTTCTCCAAAAGAAAACATAAAAGGGAATGAAAACTAATATAGATTTTTCAAAATAGATAAAGGTAACTTAGGAATTATTAATTTTAACAATATGATACAGTTATTAATAATGATTTATGTAGGAAAAAATTGGATTTAGAAAATGCTAAGTAAAGAGTTTAAATACAGATGATATAAAATATTTTAGATTATTAAAAATCAATTGGAATATTGTGAAAAAGAATAAAAATATTATACTTTGCAAAAGCTGAAAAAAATATATAATATTTTTACAAAAAATCTTGAAGAAATTAGTGAATCACAGAAAAATGTATAGAAGAGTAAATAACTTTTAAAGTGTTGAAGCATGCTTCAAAAAGAATTTGAGAATGAATACATAACAGAATCACTTTAAAATCAAATTTAGAAAAGTAATTTAATTTAATAGATGAGATTAAAATGGATTTTGAATAAATAAAAATGATTTAATATGGAAATAAAATAATAGGGAACGAGGATTTGGAAGATGAGAAATTTTGATTGTAGAAGATGAGAGAATGATAATGACATTATAGCTAGAACGCTAAGAAAGAGAAATTATAGTGTTGATAGTTGTTTTGATGGGCAAGAAGCGTTAGATTATATTTTTTTCTACAGAATATGATGTACTGATATGGATATAATGCTGCCTAAACTGGATGGGTTTGAAGTGTTGAAGAGAATACGGAATAAAGGGAATACAGACACCAGTATTGTTCTTAACTGCGAGGAAAGTGTTCAGGATAGAGTAAAAGGGCTGGATTATGGAGCTGATGATTATTTGATAAAAGCCGTTTTGATTTTGAAGAACTGCTTGCACGTATCCGTGTAATTCTTAGAAAAATAGTATAAAAGTCTGATTCAGTAGGAAATATTTTTAAAATAGCTAAATCTTATAGTTGATTGTAATGAACATACTGTATTCAGAGATGAGAAAGAAGAATAAAAGTTGTCACCAAAAAGAATTTTCAGTATTAGAATATATGATAAGAAACAAAAAGAGTTATTTCAAAGATAAAATTGAACAGCATATTTATGATTTTGACTCTGAAAGACAGTAATGTGATTGAAGTGCATATAAGACTATTGAGATTGATACAGATTTTACACCTAAATTGATTCATACAATAAGAGGTGTAGGATATGTCTGAAAGGAAGAAAATGAATAATAAGTAAAATTATTTTGTTAATAAGATAAACAATAAAAGAATTTCAATAAAAACAAAAATTTGCATTATGAGTATACAAGCATGATAATTATAATTATATTGTGTTTTTAGGGAACTATGTTTCTATATACAGTTCTATTTGCAGTGAAAAATTCTGTTTATAAAAGGCTTTGAAAACAACAGTAGAGAAAATAAATACAGAATCATTGAGCTTTGAAAGATGGTGAGTTAATGATTGACAATAATCTTAGCGTTATAACTAGATGATATTTTTATTTCGATTTATGATAAAAATCTTATGATTTTATATACGGAAATACAGATATTGATTTAGAAGTTTCCAAAAATTCTGATGAAAGCAATAAAGTTAAAAATAGTAAAAGCAGGAAAACTCAAATTCGAAAATGGTACTGTTTATGATATAAGGAAAGAATCTTGATCGGGTATGGGAGAAATATTGATTAGAGGAATTACACCTTTTTCTAGCCTTGATATAGAACTAATTATCTTGATATTTCATTGTTATATTTCCATTTCTTAATAATGTTTCAGTTTTAAGCGGAAAATTTATAACATCCTTTTAGTCCCAATTGAGCAAATAGTTAAAAACGGTTAACTAAGATTTCGAGAGAGATGACCTATCTCAAAGATTAATTTTGCAAAAGTGAGGGAAAGAGAAATTTATGGTCGTGAAACTTTTGATCAGATGTTTAATCGCTTACAGGAGGCGATTTGATAGAGAGGCTCAGTTTACATCGGATGTTGCTCACGAATTAAGGACTCCACTTTCAGCAATTCGTATGCAAAAGTGAATATAGTTTGAAATATTTGAACTTAAATGAAGAATCAGAAGATATATTAAAAAAATATTTTTAGAAAAATCCAAAAAGATGTCAAGTTTAATTTCTGAATTGCTTATGCTTGCCAGAATGGATAAAAAATCAAAAACTTAATATCGAGAATGAGAATTTGAATGAAATTATTCAGTTAGTTATCGAAAGTCGAAAAGCAATTATGCTAAAGAAAAATATCAAAATTATTTACGATGAGAAAAATGATATTTTGCAGATGTTGATAAAAGATATGCTTACACGGGTTTTTTATAAATCTTATTTCAAAATGCGATTACTTATGGAAATGAAAATGGAATAATAAAAATAACTTTTAAATAAAATAGAAAATGAATCTGAAAAATACTGATGTACAAAAAGTCAAAATAAAAATGTCAAATTATTGATGATGGAATCAGAATTTCAAGTGAACATATTAATAAAATCTGGAATCGCTTTTTATCAGGTTGAATCTTCCCGTTCCAGCTGATAATTCAGGACTTGGGCTTTCTATTGTAAAATGGATAATTGAAGAGCATAAAGGGGACAATTATGGTAGAAAGTGAATTAGGGAAAGGAACTGTTTTACTTTTTATTTGCCTGAAAAAATTTTTGTACATACATTATTTTGATTAATATTATAGAAAAACCACTAACTGAACTCAAAAAGTATGACTATTTAGTAAAACCCTTTGTTTATATAGTTTTTAGTTTTATAGAGTTAGAGGTAATAAAGATTTATTTATGAAAGGAAAAATACTAGAAACATTAAAGAAAAAGTAAAGCCGTTTTCTAATTTTAACGATGTTTGCCTGCTGTCACTGGCATAAATTTGTATTCTGCAGAAATAACGACTGTAACAATAAGAAACAATAGAGTGAAAATAAATTTGGAAAGAGCCATTGTTTTTGAACATTCTAAAAGTACATTCAAATAATGTAAAAATTGACAAAAGCTTATTTTAGAAAAAAGAAAAAATAAAAAATATATTTATGCAATTGAATTTTATTATAAAAATAAAAGATATAGATATAATGTTGATGCAAATACAGGAAAAGTAATCACATATAGTTCTACTGAAAGACTTGATATCTGATTCTCGTTGGGACAGTTGGAAAACGCTATAACATTGCCACCGAAAAGAGGCGCCAATAGCAGTGCACCAGTCACCATCACCAATAGAACAAAAGATCTGAACCTGATGAATATGCCGATATGCAGAACTAAGTTGAGAATATAGCAAGAGAAGATAGAGTGAGGAAGAGTTCATAGCTAAGACATAGTTGAGAAAGATGTGGAAGAGATATCATTTAGAGAAACTGAAACGAAAAGTTTCTGAAAATCTTGAAAATGCTTCATTTGAAGAAATTATTCTTGTAGATGCTGAAAAATCAGTCTATAAAGGGATACTAATAAAAAGCCAATTATATAGAATATGATTTTAGAGTTAATTTATCAACAGGGCGAAATTTCTAAAGATGGAAATTAAAAATAAAATCTAAAAAGTATTTTTCTAAAAATTTTCAGTTAAATTTAAGGTTAATTTGCTAAATATACTTGAATCTTTTTTTAAACTTTAAACATATCATAACTATTTACAAATTTTGCAGATTGTTATGATAAGAAAGTAGGAGAATTATGAGAAAAGAAATCAAGAAAAATTATCTGCAATGGTTATGACAGGATTAACGCTTTATGCTACAAATGTATTTTCTATACCAGCAATAGAAATAGATTATACTTGTCCAATAGGAAAAGAAAAAGTTTAGAAGCATTGATTATTCACCACAATGTCCGACTAATAAATTTGTAATGTTCAAGAATAAATTTTACAAAAGAAGAATTGAAAAAATATGAAAAAATAATAAACTCAAAAAGAATATAAAGCTATTCCTCAAAAATTCTGCCTAAAAGAATATTATTTAGGGAGATTTTTATGAAATAGCAGGAGGATTTTCAGATAAAGGAAATAGGCGAAACATATTACAAAGCATATAGAGCGCAAATTAATGAGAAATTTTGAAAAATACTAATACTTTTAAAGGAAAGTTTGACAAAAGGGATAAGTTATCTTGAAAAATCTTTTGTCTACGGAAAAATAAAGACGAATTTCCTTCGAGTTTAGCTTATTTATATATTAGTAACAAAAGAATTTGATAAAAGCAAATGCCTTAGTGGAAAAACAGGATAAGAATGTTCATTTGGAAAAGAATAGCAAATTTTTATTATAGTGTCTCTGATGTAGAAAAAGTCTCAAAAGAAATATTATGGTTATGATTATATGGATTTTTGATAAGGAAAGTATTGATAAAAAAACAAAAAGAATTTTAGAGAAAAAGCATTGTATTACTTACAGGATGTAATTAAGAAAAATAAAGGACGTTATTCAGAGAAAGAACTTTTCAGACTGGTAGATTTATACAAATCTTTAGGAAATGAAAAGGCAATTGACGAGGTATTTTCTAAAAGCACCATCAGAATACTGGAGTTTGATTGTGTCATATTATTTAGACGAGCCTATAGGAAAGTATTGGTGATGTCTATGATGAAAAATTTAGCGACAGAAAGATAATTTGAAAAAGCACTAAGCTATGCTGACAAATTAGTAAAAATGATTTCTAAAAAATAATAAATGCTGATAAAATTCAATATAATCTATCTATAATTTTTAAAAGCTGAAAGCTGAACGTCGTTTAGGAAAATTTGAAGAAGCTTTGAAAAACTTTAGTAAAAATAAATATAACGGATATAAAAGATACTGATTTACAGATAGTGATTTTGAAAAGACTTAAGGAACTGATCAGAGAGATAGCTAGTGTAAGAGAATACACTCCGTTACCAATTATGTATTAGTGTTATAAAATCATAAATACAAACACTAAATTATCATGAAAACAAAGACTTTAGTGAGTAATAAAAACTGTATTTGAAATTTTCTTCATTTACAAGTGCTTTTCTTTAATTGTGAAGTATATGTAAAAACTTCTTTTAAACAGAACCTCCAGAAAATCAGTGTATATTTTTACTGCTAAACTCCTAAATTTTTCATATAATTTTGTAGTAGATCCAATTTTAACATGCAGTTCAAGTATAATTTACATTTTTATAAAAAATTTTTCAGATTAATTTCTTTAAGGTTCTATTTAGATTAAAATAGATTTAATCAAAGGTGAAAGGAGAGAAACATGATTAGTTTTAACAGGATTGCTTATATTAAGTGCAATGGCATTTGCAGCAAAAATTACTACAACAGGAAAAAGCTGGGAGAAAAATTGAAAAAGAAAATAAAGTTCCCGAACAGGAAAATCAGCATAATGAATTTTAGCTGGTTGGATAAAAAGATAGTGTAGAGGGTGTATATAACACATATAGCTTTTTAAAATAGGAAAATTAGAATCTGCTAAAAATAATGACGTTTTATCTATCATCATATTATGATGAAAAAACCTGAAAAATGGTCTTCCGTTAGTATCAGATTTTAATAATATCAAAAATTTAAATGGTTTTTACCATTAAAGAAAAGTCTTGATGAAAAATTCTGAAGCTTATGTTTCATATTATAAAAATAAGAAAAACAGCTGTAAAAAGAATTTATTATATGACAACTATATTGGTCAAAGATGGGACATCCTAAATTGTACTTTTGGATTTGATGAAAAATCTAAAAAGGTTGTAATTACTGATAAAAAAATGGTAATATAAAGAATGTATTGGAATATTATCCAGCAGGTTAATTATAAAATTAATATTTAAAATATAAATGAAAGCAAGGATAAAAATGCTATAGGAATAGCAATGTTAATTATAGCAAGTTTAGGAATTGCAGCTACAACAAATGAATCAAAACAAATTAAATTCATAAAAACATTTTAAAAGAAAGTAATCAGGTAAAATAAAAACTTAAGCAATGAAGATAAAGGAAATAATAAATATAGCAATAAACTTTGCAAATGAATATATACAATTAAAAAAACCCTGATGAGTTCGATAAATGGTTTGCAAAAAGCTCCAATTACAGAAAAATTTAGAAAGGAATATTTTTAGAAAAGAAAAATATATAGATTTAAAGGAAAAAGAATTGTATGCAGTAACAAGTGAATCACCTAAAGAAAAATTAACTCCTGCTGAAAAGAAATTTTTAAAAAGAAAAATAATGATATCTATTCCTATTATCAATACGATCCTTTATTGGGATTAGGAATAGGAGATTTAGTACAGGAAAGTGAATTTTTACTGAAAGAATATAATCCTAAATCTAAAAATAGTTCGTTTAAAAAGATAAGTATGAGGAAGAATTTGTTATTGATGGTAGAAAAAGGTTATCTAGGTGGAACAGAAATAGTATTAAAAACTTTGTAAAACAAAATGGAAAATAGTTTAATTGATGAATCAAAAAATAAAATAATTTATAAAGGAGAACTAATTATGAAAAATGTTATTATTTATGATGTTATTATTATCAGCAACAGTATTTGGAGAAAAAGTTACGAAATAAAATTAATTTTGAAATTTTCTCCAAAAGAATTGAGAAATATTGTGAAAAAGTGAACCGTTGTCAAATTCACACGATAATGGTAGTTATGCTGTTTATTATTATGCAAATGTAGAGGATCCGTTAGGGTGTAAAAGACAATTTAACAGCTTTTGCTTTTTCTGAAAATAAGTTGTATTCGACAATCTTTGATTCAGTAACAACAGATGAGGAACATGCAAAAAATAATTGAAGCTTATAAAAATATAAATAAGATTTCTAAAGAAAAAATGAATATAAAAAGAGCGTAAAAGGAGCTTTATTATTATATAATTCAAAAAAATAATTGAAATATATAGAGTAGTAGACCATACATTTATAAATGTTGCTCTTTATAGTGCTGGAAAAATTAAACAATAGTTTGAAAAATTATGAATAAATATAAAAATAAAAAAATGAAAGCGAGTGATAAAAATGTTAAAAAAAGTAGAATAGCTATGTTAATCATGTAGAAGTTTAGGAATGGCGGTTACAAGAAATAAATCAAAAGTAGGTAAAAGTTCAAAAACAGTTAAAGAAAGTAATCAGGCAAATACAAAAATTAAGTAGTGAGGATAAAGAGCGATAAATACAGCAATAAACTTTATGAATGAATATATAGAAATTAGAGATCCTGATGAGCTTGATAAAATGGCTTGCAAAAGCTCCAATTACAGAAAAAAATTCAGAAAAGAATACCGAAGAAGAGAAAAATATATAGAATTAAGTCAAAAAAATCACTTGAAGGAAAAATTATCTCCTGCTGATGAGAAATTTTTAAAAGAAAATGATGATATTTGATTATGACTATGATGCCTTATTAGGATCAGGAATAATAGATATAAGAGAAGAAAGTGGATTTCAATTGAAAAAAATATGATTCTAAGTCTAAAACAGTTTATTTAAAAGATAAATACGAAGAAGATTTTGTTGTTGATGGTAGAAAAAGGTCATCAAGGTGGAACAGAAATAATGTTAAAAACTCGTAAAAGCAAAATGGAAAAATGGTTAATTGATGACTCAAAAATAAAGGCTAAATTTTAAACTAAGACAGAATTTTTATTTCAAAAAATTAGAATGGAAGATATATAGTAAAAACTTATTTAAAAACCGAACTCAAAAAGTTATAACTATTTTTACTAAAAACTCTAAATTTATATAATTTTTAGCAGTTTCATTTTTAAATGAGTTCAAATATAGTATAAAAATTTGCCAAAACTGCTAGAATAATAGTTAATAAATAAAAACGGAAGTAAATCTAATATGGATAACTTCGATTATTTTATTATTTATTTTTCAAAATATCTCTGATTTCAGTCAATAAAGTTTCTTCTTTTGATGAAACAACTTCGGCAGACTTCTTCAATCGATGTTTCTACAGGTTTTCTTAATTTATTTACAAATTTTACCATTAAGAAAATAACAAATGCCATAATTAGAAAATTAACTACATTTTGAATAAATAACCCATATTTTTACTGCGACTGGAGTAGTTCCAGTAGCAGGAGTAATAACTATTTTTAAATTTGAGAAATCTATTTTTCCTAAAATAATTCCAATAATGAGGCATAATTATATCGTCAACCAATGAAGTTACTATTTTTCCGAAAGCGACCAATGATAACTCCAACTGCTAAATCCATTACATTTCCCTTTTTGAGATAAATTCCTTGAATTCTTTAAACATTAAAAGTAATTCTCCTTTCAAAATTTTTATATCATTTATTATAATGTATTTTTTAAAAATTGCAACTTCTTTATTTAGAAAATAGCATAAAATTTTGAAAATTTTTATTCGTCAAACAGTCGTAGGCAAAAATAGAAGTTTCATCGGCTTATTAAAATTAATTTTTCGTTTTTAAACAGGAATAGTGTTGTTTTTTATATTTACTTTTCCTGTTTTCTTTCTTCTTATATCTCAAAGCATGAAAAAAATACTTTATTAAGAGAAATTAGAAGTTTTTCATCTTCATCGCTGATAATACCATTATTGGTATACACAAAAACTGTCAGAAAATTAGACATTTGATATATTGAAAAGTTTCTGACTTATTTAGTAAAGCTACTCGTTTATCATTAGACAGGTTATATTTTTTTGGGCTTCCTACTTAATTTATCAATGCTATATATATTTCTTTAAGGTATTCTAATTTATCCTTTTTAAAATCAAAATTGCCATTTTCATCTATAACTGCAGAAATAAGTGTTTTAACTAATGTCATTTTTCTTATCCTCCTTTATTTTATTGTTTAAATTTTTCAAGATATTCTTCCGCTCCATCAACAAAATGAAACTGTTTCAGTCTCAGAATCTAGAATAGATAAAATAGGAATTTTAACTCCATTTTATCTCAATATACTCAAATTTTTCTTCTCTTGTTTTTATTAGACATATTTATACCTCCATTTTATTTTTACCATTGATTTTTCCACAAAAGTTCTGATAACTCTGCCTTTACAATATAATAATTCTACATTTAAAACTATGATATCGTCATAACTGGGATTGAAATGAGCGCATGACTTTATAATTCCCTGCTTGTCTATTATTAATTGTTTTTATATGTTTCGTCATTGTATTCAAAGACACATACTTTTCCATTTAAACTTGCTGGATTGCTGCTAGCTCAGGGTCAACGATGGCAATCGAGCCATCAGGAATACTTTTATCAAGTCCAGTCATACTTTCTCCCGTAAAACTTTAATTGCAAAAATTCTTTTCTATAAATATCTTACGACATAGGGATAAGTGCCTATTTCTTCAGAAAAGATTGATGTGTCCTGTTCCAGCGCTTGCTTTTTCCGTGCACATTGGAATTTCCAGTATTTCAATAGGAGTTAAAGATTCTGAGCTGATTTTTATGTCTGTAATACCAGCGTGATAATTTAAATCAATATTAAAAATTTTGCATAAGCTGTAATAAATTTGTCTTGGCTCAGATAGATTATTTTCCCAGCGTGAAATCATGCCTTGGTTTATTTAGATTATATTTTCTGTTCAGCTTCTCGACAAGGGAATCCATTGATAAAGCATTTTCCTTTCGTAATTCCTTTTAGTCTTTTACCAATATTCATATTATTTCCTCCATATTTATATTTTTATTATAACACTTTTGTTCCTAAAATGCAACAAAAATATAAAAAAATTATCAGTCTTTATATAAAATTTAGTTGTTTAAAAAGGTACAAATTAAAAAGTAAAATTTTTATAAAAAAATTAAAATTCCTTTGATTAATTTCTGAAAACATAGTACAATTAGATAAAAAATATAGCTTGAGAAAGGAATTATAAATATGAGAAGCTTAAAGGATATAAAAGCTGATGCTGTCAAAATGTGGATGCAGAATTTGGGGAACAGAAGTTAAAGAACTGACAAATATTATTGGCGATGATGAAATTATACCTATGCGACTTCAGGGTGTATGAAGGGCATACTTGGCTTATTGTTCTCAACGAGTAAAAAGAATTATTCTCTTGGATAAAGGAATGCTTTTTATGTGAATCAGATTGAAAATTCCACTTACAAGGGTAAATGCGTAAAGTATAGGAAAGGGCTGTTTGTAGGCGAGATAGAAATATGGGATGGCGCTTCCATGTTTAGAGTAAAAATGTATTAAAAAGACACTTATTCCGTTTGTAAATACTGTAAACGATTCAATAGAAGAAATTGAAAAATCACAAAAATATTCAAAGCCATCTGCAGAGATGAAATTATTAAATTTAAAAATTACTGGATGAGGGGACAATAACACAGGAAGAATTTAATAAGAAAAAGAAAGAGCTTTTTGGCACAGGGAATAGTTGAAAACGTTCTAGGAATTTTTAAAAATTAATACAATTATTTAATAAATTATGGTATAATTAAAACATACTGATAAATGGAAGGATGTAGATAAAATGAAAAATTAATATTTTCTACTTATATTTTTAGTTGGGATGCAAGTGATTTAGTGATACATGCAGTTTTGCACCTAATCCTGATATATTTTTAGACAGGGTTATATTCAATCTGAAAAAGCGTACAAATGATATTTTTGTGATAGAGACAAAGTAAAAATGGCATATTATACGATTGAAGATGAAGATTATAATGCGAATGTAGGAGTTGCCATAAAAAGTAGCTCCAACAACTACAAACGATGATTTTAAGAAAGAGTTTTTATAAAAATTCAATGATTACAAAGATTTCTTTTACAAACATTGATACAAAAATCTTTGGAAAAACTCCATTGCCGGATAAAAAGAAATAGTGTTTCATGTACAATTTCCGGATGAAAAAGTATTATTATAATTGGAAAAATATGAATATGACCTAAAGACAAAAAGAATACTAGATGGTAGGCTAATCTGAAGGCAAAAGATTATTTTGAAAAATTAAATTTATTTCAGTCATTAGCAGTAAAAGTTACGTATTCTGACGATGGTCATATATTTTTAACACAATTCTAAAAAGCAATATGTTCTAGTCTTTTTCTAGAATGAAAATAATGTTTATCAATATTTTTGGAGGGAAAAAGTTATGAGTATCAAAAGGATAAGAAAAGCTGTTATTCCAGCCGCTGGACTTTGGAAACGAGAGTTTTACCAGCAACAAAAAGCGCAACCTAAAAGAAAATGCTTGTAATAGTAGACAAAGCCTGCATTGCAAATATCTTGTGGAAGAACTGGTTGAAGCAGGAATAGAAGAAATTTTGATTGTTAAGCAGGAAGAAATAAGGTATCGATTGAAAAATCATTTTTGATTATTCTTATGAGCTGGAAAAACTTTTGGAAGAAAAAGGAAAAAGACTTGTTAAAAGTTGTAAATAATATTTCTAAAAATGTCAAATATTTATTATGTGCGTCACCATTAGGGTTTAGGGCATGCAATAAGCTGTGCAGAAGCGTTTGTGGGAGATGAGCCATTTGTTGTGCTTTTAGGAGACGATATTATTTATACAGATAAAGATAAAGGCAAAATCCTGTTACAAAACAGCTTGTAGACAAGTATAACGAACTACAAGCAGTACAATTTTAGGAGTACAGGAGGTTCCTCATGAAAATGTTTCAAAATATGGGATAATAAAACCATTAAACAAATTGATGAAAAACAGTAGCAGAAGATTTTTATTGAAAAACTGTCAGTTGATGAAGCTCTGAGTAATCTTGCAGTTTGGGACGTTATGTATTGGAGCCTGAAATTTTTCATATTTAAAAAGGACAAAACCTGGAAAAAGGTGGAGAAATTCAGTTGACAGATGCAATTTTGGCAATGAAGAACGATGAGTGAAAAATTGTATGCGTATAATTTTGATGGGTTAAGATACGATACTGGAGATAAATTTGGGATGTTTGTTGCAAATGTCGAATTTGGATTAAGACACGAGGAATTAAAAGGATAAAGTAAAAAGATTACTTGAAAGATTTAGTAGAAAAACTATAATTTTTATATTAAGAGCATAAGTTTAATAGCGTTATGCTCTTTTTATTTTTTGAATGAATGCTATTTATTTTTAAGATTTTATATGTTAAAAATATACACAAATTTTAAATCGAAAATGAGGGAGATTCAATTGTATAAAATAAAGATTAATAACATGAAATTTCATTCGTATATAGGTGTTTATGAAGAAGATTGGACAAAAATATTGAAATTGATTTAATCATTTCACTTTCAAAGGAAATCATTAAGAATGATGATATAAATAGTACATTGAGTTATGGAGATTGTTATAGGAAAATAGAGAAAAATTGTTAAAGCAAGCAGAGTAGATTTACTGGAAACATTGGCTTTGGATATTATAAAAGAAATGAAAAATTGAATGAAAAATTGAATATGTACAAGTAAATATACGAAAATTGGCAGTTCCAATTAATGGAATTTTTGACAGCGTTGAAATTCAGATAAAAGATTAGATAGGAACAAAGAAAGGATAAAATAAAAATGGCTAAAAACAAAGTTTATTTAAGTTTGGGCAGTAATATTGGAAAAAGAGAAGAATATATTCAAAAAGCTATTGAAGCAATTAAAAAAACTGAAGGAATTGAGGTATTGAAAAATCGGGATTATATGAAACCACTCCTGTTGGATATTTAGAGCAGGATTTGTTTTTAAATGCAGTAATTAAGATTGAAAACTAATTTTTCAGCAAGAGAAATCTTAAAAATCATAAATAAAATTGAAGCTGAACTGGATAGAAAAAGGAAATTAGATGGGGTATCAAGAACAATTGATATTGATATTTTTGATTTTTCAGATAAAAATTAATGAACCTGATTTGATAGTTCCACATAAGGAAATGATGAATAGATTATTTGTACTAGTTCCATTGATTGGAAATTTACGATGGAGAGTATTTTGAAAAAGAAGAAATTGTACAAAAATAAATGAGTTAGTTAAAGTAGGAGATCAAAAATCGAAAAATTTGAAAACCAATAATTCTAAAATTAACAACTCAAATTAAAACATTTTAATCCAATAAAAGAATTATGGTAATTCTTATATTTTTGAATTTTTAAAATTAAATTATCGGACGTTTGTTATTATTTTTATTATTTTATTTAAAAATGGATTATATAATATATTGCGACAAACTAAAAAAATGTAAAAACTCATTTAGCAATTATTAATGTAATTGAATAAATTTAGAAATATAATTAAATAATTATTATTTATAAAGGAATTAATTTTTCCTTACTAAATATGAATAATGTTAAGTTTAATTATTTATTATAAATAATAATTTACGAAGATAAAAATCATGTAATAAATATAGACTAAACTTATTTAAGAGCATATAAATATGAGAATAAAATTTGTCAAGATGAATTGAAAAGTACCATTTGTTATAGAAATAAAAAGAAAAGGTTAAGAAAATGACAAAAAAACATAGATAAAGAAACGAGATTAAAAATATTGAAAAACGCAGTACGTGAAATTTTAATAAATATTGGGGAAGATGCTGATAGAGAAGGGGCTTATTGAGACTCCTAAAAGAGTTGCAAAAATGTATGAGGAGATTCTGAGTACAAAAAGTGTAGATGATTTTGAAAATTATAAATTATTTGATGTAGATTTAGAGTGATTCTCAAGAAATGGTGCTTTGTAAAGGAAATACCTATTTTTCAATGTGAACATCATATGTTTGCCATTTTTTTGGAAAAAGTGCATGTTGCGTATATTCCGAGAGGAGAATAAAGTTATTGGGCTTAGCAAGATACCAAGACTTGTGGAATTTTGTTTCACGGAAACTGAGCGTTCAGGAGGAAATTACTGTAAATGTTGCAAAAATTGATAGAAATATTAAATCCATTGGGAGTTGCTGTTGTGGTTGAGGCACGACATATGTGTATTGAAAATGAGGAGTTAATAAAATTGGTTCTGTGACTAGAACTTCATTTTATAGTGGCGAATTTAAGGAGAATGTCGATAGGAAGAAGGAGTTTTTGGATGGGAATAAAAATAAAATTTAAGGATATTTTTAGTTTGGAGAAAAAATATGATGGAGTTAATAACTATGGAAAAATTTTATAAATTAATGGAAGAATATTCTGAATATATTTTTGGCGAAAATACGAGGATATATCTGAAAAACTTATTACAAATATTGAAAGAAGATATTTTACAAGAATGAAAAATTCATACGATATACTTACGCCTTTTAAAGAAGGGGGAAAAAGATTAGTTATTGAAATACGTATACAAATATCAGCCTAGAACTGGAAAAAAATTTTAAAGGAAAACTCTAAACTTTTTGGTGGAGTAGATTTAGATACTAAAATTAGAGTATACAGAAAAAGGAGAATTGGGAAATAGTTCTGTTATAATAATAAAAACAAAGACAGAAGAAATATTGACAACCCGTAACATCCGTTCTATGAAGGGGGATATATTAGCAGGTTTCTGAGTGTAGGAATGAGCCTGATGGAATTCACAGGTGAGCAGATAGGAAATACAAGAAACAGAAATAATAAGATATGAAATTCCAAAAAGGTGTATAACTTCAGCATAGAAGGCACAGAAAATTACTATGGGGAGGGAGTGGGTGCTGCATACGATGAAGGATGTCTGTCTGGGAAATGAGGTTAAGCAAAGAAGAATACGAAAGCACTAAACCTGGATTAGAGAAGTGAGTTAATAAAGGAAAAGTGAAGTTAATCCGATGGATAGCAGTTTTGAAAAACTTGAAAAATGTAATAGATCCCTAGTTGAAGCAGATCATATTTATCCAAAAACGCTATAGATAAAGATTTTTCAGTTAAAATGAAAGAACTTACTCCTAGTCAGCAGTTTATGAAAATCCTAAAAATTTACAATATTTGAGAAAAACACATAATGCTAGTAAAGGTGCAAAACAATAACAAGTAATAAACCTTTGGGAAAAATGGAATGAAAGAATATTAATCCTAATTACAAAAAACGATTATAAATTGAAATAAAAAGATAAAATTAATGATTAAAATATAAAATAAATTATTAAATTAAATATAAAAGGTGAATAAAATATGATAAATCTCAACTACAAAAAAGAATTTTTAAAATCTGAGCTTGAATATATAAAATGGAGAAAAATATGAAAAATCGAAATTGAATATATTACCTGGGAAAATACGAAGATATTCCTCAATTTGTAAAAAGACATCATTGAAAATCAAATTCATATGATATAGTCGCCACCATTTAAAGAAAAATGGAAAAGACTGGTTATTTGAAAAATTTATACAAATATCAACCAAGAACAGGTAAAATTTTAAAGGAAAGTGAGATTTATTCTGCTGAGTAGAATTAGATGAAGGAGAAATTGGAAATACATTTTTAGGTATAGAATGTAATGGTAAATTAATAGAAATTGAAAGAGATTTTATGGAAATAATCTATGTGGATAATGATGAAGGAAAAATAAAATAATAAGAGAAATTAGTAGATTTAATTATTTACCGTAAGAAATAAAGAAACTATATTTCTATAAATTTAGTGGTTTTGGAGTAAACTACTGGTCATAGGTTGGTAGTGTTGCCGCGTAACAGTTGGGATAGTTTTTGATGGATATATGGACTCAGTACAAAATTCCTAAAGGGAAACAGAAGAAATGGTATAAATGGATGGAACAATTTATGCTGAAATTTGATTTAAAAATCATTAGGGAACGTGTACGGATTTTATGAGTTTTTGGATACAAGATATGAAGGAAATGAAATGAAATTGAAAACAACGCTATTTGTGAAAACACATTTAAAAGATGGAATTGTATATGCAATACAAATGGCGATATAGAAAATATGAAGATACTTAACAACCCTGGCTGAAGCTATAGATAGATATTGTGAATATGTTTTGACAATGCACAAGACGATTTTTTGATTTTACTCCACATTTTGAAAGCACTAGAAAACTGGATGGAAAAAGAAACAACTAGTATTTCTATGGAAGAGGAAGATTTGTATATGGTAGAAAATAAGGGTGGCATATATAAAAAGGTAAATATATAGGTAACAAAGAAAAAGGAGTTAAAAATGGTATGAACAGATGAAATGGTATTTAGATTTTCATTCATTTGAAAAATAATTATGTAAAAATTAAGAACAGATAATGGTTGGCTAAATCAAGATAATTCATTAAAAATATTTAGATACATCAACAGATAAAAAGAATAAAAGAAATGATAGAAAAAAATGAAGTTGAAGAAATACAAATTTTCTGATTTTTAGATAGAGGAAAACCAACTGGTGAAAGTGATGCTGTTGTTTTTATAACATTTAATAAAAAGAAGGATTAACTACTTTTCACGTATGGGATGATTATACGGAAGAAACGGATATGAATGAAAAAAATAAATGAAATGAAATTGTTAATAGAACCAGAAATAGAAGAAATATTCGACTGGAAATGCAAAAATAAATTTCTTATGATTATGTAAAATTTGGAAAAAGGATTAATCCCTGAAGCGAAAATAGATAGAATTTATAAGAAAACAACGAAGTGAGCAAACAAAAATGATGTAAAAAGAACTAATTATTATATAAGACAAATAAATGGCAATAAAATAAATTTAGAAGAAGCATTAGAAATGTTTGAAAATAAAATATAAAAAGTCACTAAAATTTAAATATGATTTCACAAGGAGCAGGGTTAGATTTGATTGATTAGTAGAAAATGATCATTATATATCTAAAAGTTTAAACGTAAAAATGCTAAATGGAAAAATTTTCTTTGGAAGTATTTGATGAAGATGAGGAAGAGGATTATGAATATTATTATTATATAAATCCAAATGCACCGACAGCATTGACATATTATCCAAATTATCCAGATTTAATAGATAATAATCTGCATAAAGTTCCTTTTAAGTATGTTTACGGAAGATAAAGAATTTGTTTGTGAAGTTATAAAAGATTTTTGATAAAGGAAATACTGAAAAATAAAAGGAAAAATTATATTAAGAAATAAATGGATTGATGGATAAGTATAGAGAATAAAATTAATAAAATAGAGTGATTTATAGATAGAAAGTGCTAAAGAGATTTTAAAAAGAAAAAGAAATGCCAACAGAAATTATTGAAAAATATAAAGGGACAAGTGCCAGATGAGATTATAGAAATTTGGAAAAATTATGGATTGGGAAGTTTTTGAATGGGTATCTAAGAGTGATAAATCCAGATGATTATAAAGAATTAGTAGAAGAAACTTACTTTTAGAGGGAAAAGAGTCAATACCTTTTGTTTACAACAGCTTTTGCAGATGTAATAACATGGCAAGAAAATAGATATATAGACATAGTTTTGTATAGATAGGAGGACTTTTGATATAATGTCTAAAGAAATGGATTCTACAGATATATATACCGAAAGAGAGATTTATGAAAATGATTATTTTGATTTAAAATTATATGAAAAAGGCTGTATATGGAGAATTAGAGATAATCAAAAGTTTTTGTTTTGTTCCATTGTTAGGATTAGGTGGGAAGAAAAAGCATTGATAATTTAGATAAAGGGGATACTTTTAGACATATTTACTTGATTACGGAGCTTGTGGGGAAAGGTTGAATAGATGATTAAAATATCAAAATTTCAGTTGGAGAGAAAGGAGATGAAATTAGAAAAAGAATGGCAAGAAGAATTTTTGAAAAACAAAATGAGTTAATAAGAGCAATAGCACACACAGGTAAGCAATACAATACCAGATACTTGGGAGAAACTTTTATCTTAATGCAGATATAAAGTGATGATTTTAGTGGAGGGGTGTATTTTTTTCTTTAATACAGAGAGAAGATAAAAATTATATTTATTGTGAAGATATCCCTGAGATATATAATGTATGATGAAGAAGAATATTCAAATGAAAGAGAGAAAGTTATATAGACTATCAAAAATCTTTTAGCAGTTATTTATAGAAAGCATAATCTAAAGAACCTTGCAAGTCGATAACGATAATAGTAGATGAGAAAGAAACATTGAAAGATGGATTATGACTATGCAGACTTGATAAGAGTCCATATACTCCAACACCATTGATGAATACTATTTGAGTACAAGTATTTAGGAAAAATCCTGAAGATAAAGGAAGAAGAAAAGGAATTGATTTAAGGAAATGGAGGAATATCAGAGTAAATTTAATAAATAGTAAGGAAATAAAATGTTAAGAGATTTTAAAAAGAAAAAAGAAATGCCAACAGAAATTATTGAAAAATATAAAAGGACAAGTGCCAGATGAGATTATAGAAATTTGGGAAAAATTATGGATTGAGAAGTTTTTGAATGGGTATTTAAGAGTGATAAACCAGATGATTACAAAGAATTGGTAGAAGAGACTTACTTTTAGAGGGAAAGAGTCAATCACTTTTGTTTACAACAGCTTTTGCAGATGTAATAACATGGCAAGAAAATAGATATATTGGAATATGTTTTTATAGGGAGGAAGACTTTTGATATAATGGCTCTGAATGGATTTCTTTTTCAGATATATATACTGAAGAGAGCTTTTAGAAAAGAGTTTTTTTGATTTAAAAACTATATGAAAAAGCTGTAAAAAGATATGGAGAATTGGAATATAATCAAAGTTTTTGTTTTGTTCCATTGTTGGGATTAGGGCGGGAAGAAAAAAGCATTGATAATTTAGATAAAGGGATACTTTGACACATATTTACTTGATTACGGAGCTTGTGGGGAAAGTGGAATAGATGATTAGAATTAAACTGGAATATCAAAAATAAACTTAACAAATGATAATTTTTACAAAAATAGGAGAAAAAGTGATGAAAGAATCATTATATGGGGAAAAAGAAAAAGAGTAAAATTGCTTGCAGAAATTTTGGACAAAAATGAATAATCCAGCGAGTGATGTTCAGGTCATTCATGTTAACGGGACGAATGGGAAAGGTTCGACTTGTTATATGATTAATAGCATTTTGTGTGAAATGGGATATAAAGTTGGATTATTTACGAGTCCTCAAACAACGACAATTTATGAATTGATTAAGGTTAATGGGGTTGAAATTACTGAACTGGAATTTGAAGATTGCAAAAATAAGTTAAGACAGGTTTTGAATGAGCTGGGTTTGAATTTAGAAAATGATTTGTCGTATTTTTGAGATGGTGTTTTTGATTGCGATGATACATTTTAAAAATAAGGATGAATGTTCTGATTTTGGAATGTGGGCTTGAGGAGAACTGGATGCAACGAATGCAGTTTCAAAAATTGATTATACTATTTTTTTACAAAGATTGGGATTGATCATAAAAATATTTTGGGAAATACGATTGAGAAATTTGTCAAACAAAAATCAAAAGATTATAAGAAAAACAGAGCAATGTTATAATTGTCCAAATCAGAGAGATGAAGTTTATGAAAATTTTGGAAAAAGAAGCAAAATATAAAAATTGTGATATTTTTTTAGCTGAAAAAAATATAAAAATCGAAAAAAAGTGGAAAAATATAGAAGAGAATAGGCAAAAAATATTTATGAAAAAAAGAAGATTTAAAAATCTGAAAAACAGTTTTAGAATTTCAAAAATAAAAGTTAAAGCTGAAATAATTGGAAATTATGATTTTGGAAAAATTTTTAAAAATAATGAATATTTTTAGATTTGGGACTAAAAGGCGAACAACAGCTGGAGAATCTAGCGACAGTTTTAACGTGGTATTTTAGATTTTTGATGAAAATATTCTAGAAAATGTAGAAAAATATTGATAGAGCTTTGGGAACATTGCAAATTGCAGGACGGATGGAAAAAGTTGAGAAAATTAAAAATGTGTATTTGGATGTGGACATAATGAGGATAGTGTCGAGGCATTTTGTAGATTATGTTAAAAAGAATTTTGATAATAGAAAAATTTTTGTAGTTGGATTTTTGAAAGGATAAGGAAGTGGAGAAATGTGTGAATCTTTTAAAAATAGCTGGAGATAATTTTATACTTTGACAGAGCCGAATAATGAAGAAAGAAAAATTGGATTCAGAGATTTTGGAAAAATATTTTTGAAGATAAAAATTGAAAATCCTAAAAATATTATAATTTCTGAAAAAGAATATTGAGAAGGCTTTTTGAAAGCGTTGGAATTGAGAGAGAAATGAAGATGAGTGTATTTTTGTAGTAGGATCATTTTACTTTGTTAGGAGAAGTAAAAAGGTTATTGAAAAAATATTTTTAATTTAATCAGAATAAAAGATTTAAATAGAAAAACAGATATATCATTTAAGAAGGGAAAGAAATAAAAATGATTAAAAACTAATGAAATTAAGAATAAGGATTCAAAAATATTATTATTGAATTTAATGGAAATAAAGAAGAACTGCGTAAATTTGAGAATTTTTGAAGAGAAAGAATATTTTTCATTTAATAAAAATGAAGGAAATTACAGCTATTTTTAAATATTCAGAATTAAAAACAACTAGTTGAGATTTTGAAAATGGAAAAATAGTTTTTGAATTTGAAAATGGAATTGAAAAATTGGAAAGAGATTTTTACAAGAAAATAGACTGATTTGGAAAGGGAATAGGTTTGAGTTTGATTTGACAACTGAATCAGTTATTTATTCGATTTTGAATATTACGCCGATTCGTTTTATGATGGTGGGAGAAATTCGAGTCTAGATAAGGTTTTGAAAGCGAATTGAGGAAGATATTAGAAATGGGGCTAAGATATTTGAATTTGGGGGAAATCGTCAAGCCTAATTTTTGATGATATTTCGGCAGAAGAAGAATGGAATCGGATTGAAAAAATATTGAGGCTGTGAAAAAGGAGTTTCCAGATATTGTGCTGGCTTTGGATAGTGATACTGAGGAAGTTATTGAAAAAAGACTGGATGCGGGTATTGATATTATTAATGATTTTAATGGATTTACTTCGGAAAGGGAAATTGAAAATTAGTTGAAAAATATAAACCTGCATTGGTTGTTATGAATAATGGACGGTTTGATGAAATTCTGAACTTGAAAAATTATTTGGAAAATTATTTTGATGAGCGAGTATAAAGCAATTTTTAGAAAACTGGAATTGAGAAAGAGAAAAATTTCGATAGATCCAGGAGTTGGATATTCTTCAAATAACAGCATGAATACGCCTGAAGATATGGAAAGAATTAAGTCAGTAAAATATTTGCGAGATATGAAATTACCAATTATGATTGCCATTTCAAGAAAAAGTTTTAATGAGAAAATATTTGGACTGTCACTGAAGAAAGACTTATAGGGAACACTGATGTTTGAGAGTCTGATGGTACAAGATGGAGGAAGGATTTTTGAGGGTTCATGATGTAAAAGGAAAACTAGGGATATTTTGAATATGCTGGAAGTTTATAATAGATTTTAGTTTTAAACTCATGTTTAAAATAACAATATTTATTCTTATTATAGATAGCAAGGGTCAAGACCCCTTGTCAGAAACTAGAAAAAATCAAGATATATTATTAATGAAATTTTATAGACTTTACAACAACTATAACAGTAAAAATACAAAAAGGAGAAAAATTTTGAAAATAGAAAAATTTTAAATTTCTGAAAGCATTTACAAAATTTAGCAAAATACAAGCCTGAATTTAAAACAAAAATTAAAAAATTTCAAAAATATTATTACAAGAAAAATTAGAGAATTTAACAAACAGAAAATCTAAAGTTCATTTATCGGCAAAGCTGTAGTTTTTTAAAAAAGAAAAATGTTATTTTTATAAAAACATCCATATTTAAAAACTATTTTACTGCCAGCAGGACACTGTAGAAAATGATGAAATGCCTTTAGATACTGCTTTATCCGTGAATTTTATGAAGAAACTGGTTTGTTTTGCAAAAATTGATGAAAATATGCAAAAATTTTTGGGTTGATTGATGTGAATGTGATTGAGATTCCTGAAAATCCTGTGAAAAGTGAAGGGAGCATATTCATATTGATTTTCGATATAAACTTGTTTTGACGAAGAAAAAGAGATGAAAAAGGCTGAGCTGGAGTGGTTTTGTGATGAGAAAATGAGGCTGATGAGTGAATTTAAGAAGTATTATAAGTATTTTGAATAATAAATAATGAGGTAAATATAATATATAAGATTTCACAAATCAAATTATACAATAAAGAGTTTTGTAGGAAGCCAGATGATTTGTTTATAATGATAAGGAAGAAAGAGTTTTTCTATAACAAAGGCAAATTCAGAGGAGACGTGAATAATATGAAAAATAATTTTAAGTGTATTGACAAGTTTATCGACTTTAACAGATATTGTGGAACAGAACCATTCTGCAAAATATTCTACAAATGTTGTTCAGACCATAAATTTCAAATTGAAAAGTAGTTAGTAAAATATATTCAAAAGAAGAAATGTTTGAATTATGAACAGCATGATGAATGGAGCTTTGTTCAAGAAAAACGAGGGAAATGACTTAAAGAATTAATGAATGGTGGAGAAGAGTATATTTTCAAATGATGGATATGATAAGTTTAAATATTATAAAATTGAAATGAAAAGATAAATTATATTTGTGAAAATAAAAGCGTATGTAAAAGTTAAATTGGGATTTATTAATATGGATGAAATACAAAAGTATGTGGAAAGGTATTGATAAAATGCTAGAAAAAGCTGAGAGTTTTAAAACTTTGAAGTGTCTTTAAGAAAGAACAGGAAAACAATGGAAGAATATTCAAAGTCATCAGAAAGAAAGATGAAAAAGCAATGAGATCTTTTTGAAATAATGGGTGAAATTCAAATGAATTATGATCGAAGAGTCTGCTAAATGACAAAAATGGGATATGGGAAGAAAAGAAATTTGAGGCTACATGAAGAATGGATGGGCACTGAAAAATCCTATTTTGGTATTAAAATAACTATAGAGGAAAACGAATTTGAATAGATTAGCTAGAGAAAATATAGTAAAAATAACACAAGTGAAGTTCGAAAAAGATGATCAAACTAAAGATGGGAAATTATTGTAGTAGGGAGTAAACTTCCCTTGCAAATTATTTTGATTATATGATAAGATAAAAGTAAAACAGGTGTGGAAAGTGAAGTAAATTATGAAAAATTACATAAAAATATGAGTAAAAAGATTTAGTGTTACTAAACATACGGAAGATGTATGGATTCTTATGGATATAAAAGATTTCTCTTCCGAGTTTTGAGGAATATGATTTGTACAATGAAAAATAAGGATTTTATTGACAGGAATGTATTGACTGTTATGAGTCCGAAATGGGAAATTGTTAGCGTTTAAGACCCGATATTACGTTGTCAGTTGCTAAAAAGGTGTCTAAAGATCAGTCTTTGAAACACAGTAAAAATTTATTATCAGGAAAATACTTACACCCTGACAAAATATGTTGGTTACGAAGAGGATGAACAGCTGGGGATTGAATTAATTGGGAAAAGAATCGACGTTTTTGGATTTTGAGATTATTAATCTTGCAGTAAAAAGTTTGGGACATTATAAATAAAAAAGTATGATTGTTTTGTCGCATGCGGGATTTATTTTTTCGATTTTTGAAAAATTTTTGATTTGAATATGAAATAAAAAGAGAAATATTGGATTGCATTAATAGAAAAACAGCCACGATATACAAAAATACTAAAAAGAATGAACATATTTCAGAAAATGTGAAAAATTAATTTATAAAAATTCCTGAATTGTCGGGGAATTTGGAAAAATATTGAAAAGGAACTTTTAAAATATGAAATAAAATGGCAATACGATATTATCTGAACTTAAACAGCTAAACAGTTTATTGATGAAATTTTACAAGAAATCGAAAAATTATATTTGACTTTTTCTGTTGTAAAAATTTGAATTATTACAACGGAATTATTTTGCAAGGGTATATCGAAGGCTTCTTCAAACGTAATTTTAACTGGTGGCAGATACGACAAATTGTTTGAAAAATTTGGGGTTGATACTGGAGCGGTTGGATTTGCGATTTTGACTGATGGATTGAAGGGTATTATAAGGATACGGATAAAAAGGATTTTGAGGTTTTGATTGCTTATGATAACAGTGATTTTGAAAAATTGGTGGAAATTGTGAATGATTTTTCAGAAAAAGGGGCTTAGAGTAAGGACGGAAAATATTGAGAATTTAGGGTGAAAGTGATTTTGAAATTTTTTAATTTTGATGAGAAATATGTCAAAATGGGGAATTGAAAAAGGAGGAATAGTATGATAAATATAGCTCTTCCTAAAGGGAGATTAGGAAATAAAGTGTATAATTTATTTGAGAAAAATAGGTTATGAAAGTGCGGAAATGAAGGAAGATAATAGGAAACTGATTTTTGAGAATGAGGAAAAAAATATTAGATTTCTTTTGGTGAAGCCGTCGGATGTAGGGGTTTATGTGGAAAAGGGAAGTGCGGATATTGGAGTTGTAGGAAGGGATATACTGCTTGAAGAAAATCCTGATGTGTATGAATTAATGGACTTGGGATTTGGGGAAAATGCAGGTTTTCGATTGCAGGACCAGTGGATTTTAAGGAAAATTTCGATAGACCTCTTGTGGTTGCAACGAAGTATCTTAATGTGGCGAAAAAATACTTTGACTCAATTAATAGGGATGTAGAGCTTATAAAATTAAATGGTTCTATTGAAATAGCACCGATTTTGGGGCTTTCGGATGTGATAATGGATATAGTTGAAAACTGGGACAACTTTGAAGGAAAATAATCTGAAGGTTCTTACAAACATCGAAGATATAGTGCTAGATTTGTTGCTAATAAATCGAGTTACAGATTTAAAAATATTGAGGAAATTGTTAATAAAATAAAAGAAATTTTGTAAATAGTTTGAAAAATTAAACAAAAAATATAGCTACAAAACATTCATAATTTTTAAGGCTTATTTTTAAATAAAATTACTGAAAATATTTAAATAAATATAATAAAAAGAAGTGGAGTGATGCGTTATGATTAAAACGATAAAGTATTCAAAAAGATGTTGATTTGGAAAAGGAGCTTGCTAGAAGCCAGTTTTCGTACGATGATGTAAATGAAACTGTGGAAAGCATTTTGAAAGATGTTAAAGCTAGAGGAGATAAGGCTTTGATAGAATATACTGAAAAATTTTGATGGTGTAAAACTGGAAAATTTGGAAGTTACTCAAGAAGAAATTCAAGAAGCATTTGACACAATTGACAAGGAATTAATGGAAGTTATTCAGTATTCGCATGACAACATCAAGAAATTTCACGAAAAACAAGTTAGGAATGATTTTTTAATAAGACAGGAAAATGGCGTAATTTTGGGGACAAGTAGTTAATCCGATTGAAAAAGTTGACTTTATGTACCTGGCGGAACAGCGACTTACCCTTCGACTGTGCTTATGAATGCAGTTCCAGCTAAAATTGCTGGATGTGATGAAATTATAATGGTAACACCTGCCAACTGCAGATGGAACAATTTTATCCTCTATTCTTGTTGCAGCAAAAATTTCTGGAGTTGACAGAATCTTTAAAGTAGGTGGAGCTCAATCAATAGCTGCTCTTAGTTACGGTACAGAAACTGTTCCAAAAGTATATAAAATTGGCGGGCCAGGAAATATTTACGTTGCAATGGCTAAAAAAATGGTTTATGGGGAAGTTTCGATTGACATGATAGCAGGACCAAGTGAAGTGCTTATAATTGCTGATGAAAGTGCAGATCCAGTTCATACAGCGGCAGATTTATTGTCACAGGCGGAACACGATAAACTGGCAGCCTGCATATTAGTTACGACTTCTGAAAAGTTAGCAAATGAAGTTAGTAAGGAATTGGAAAAGCAGTTAAAGGAATTGCCGAGAGAGGAAATTGCAAGGGCATCGATTGAAACTCAAGGAAGAATAGTTATTGTAGACAATATGGATGATGCTGTCTTTGTAAGCAATTATGTTGCACCAGAACATTTGGAACTGGCAGTAGAAAATCCATTTGAATTATTGCCAAGAATATAAAACGCAGGGTCAATATTTATGGGACACAACACGCCTGAACCAATCGGAGATTACCTAGCAGGCCCAAATCACACATTGCCGACAAGCGGTACTGCAAAATTTTCTTCACCACTCTCAGTAGATGACTTTGTTAAAAATCTTCATTTATTTACTATTCAAAACAAGGACTTGAAGAAGTTAAGGATAAAGTAATTAAAGTTTGCTGAAAAATGAAGGGCTTACGGCTCATGCTCGTTCGGTTTCTAAAAGATTTGAGAAATAAAATAGAATTTGTCTGAAAACTCATTTTTAATAATTGAAAAGTTTGAAAATTATAAAGTTTTCGAGTTTTTCAGGCTTTTTCTATAATATTAAGATTTTTCGTTTTTAAAATAAAAAGTATTTAATTTTTGAAAAGTTTTTATTTTAGAAAAGAAAAAGTTTATAAAATTTGTGAAGTTTTTGATTTGAGAATAAAAAAATTGATTATTTTTCTGGTATACTTTGTATGAGGTGATTTTTATGGTTAAAAGAACTGAATACTTGGAAAAATTGAAAAAATAAAAGATATGCAGATAATAAAAGTTATACAGGCGTTGAGGTGGGAAAATCTACATTGCTATCTCAATTTAGAAATTTTTAATAGAATCTGGTGTATTGGAAGAACAGATAATTTCATAAATTTTGAGGATTTAAAGTTTGAAGATTTAAAAAGATTATAAATTATTGTATCAATATATAAACGAAAGACTTGTGCCTAATAAAAAATTATATATTTATTGATGAAATTCAGGAAGTTGAGAATTTTCAAAGGGCAGTGGATTCTTTGTTTATAAAGGATAACACGGATATTTATATAACAGGCTCCAATGCGATGATGTTATCAGGCGAACTAGCAACACTAAGCTTTCAGGCAGATATATCGAAATATCCATATTGCTCTTTATCTTTTTCTGAATATCTTAAATTGGATGAAAGCACTAGGATGTGAGACAGGCTTGGAAATAAATATTTTTGAAAATGGCGGATTTCTATGCGACACAAATAAATGATGATGATATAAGAAAAGACTATTTAATGGGAATATACAACACAGTTTTGCTAAAAGATATAGTTGCAAGAAATAAAGTACAGGACATTACTTTAGCTTGAATCTGTAGTAAAAATTTCTATTTGAAAACATTGGAAATATTGTTTCACCCTAAAAATAGCAGATACACTTGTTTCTTATGGCAGAAAAACAACATCTTCTACCGTTGAAAATTATATAGAAAGCCTTTGAAATCGTCGTTTATATTGTGACAAAGCTGGACGTTATGACATAAAAAGGAAAACAACATTTAAAATCGCTGGAGAAATATTACATAGTTGACATAGGACCAAGAAAATTGCTTATAAATAAAAAGCATAGTGATATTGGGCATATTTTGGAAAATATAGTTTATTTGGAATTGATTAGGCGTGGATATACTGTATATTGGTAAAATTGGAGATCCGGAAATAGATTTTATAGCAGAACGAAATAACGGAAAGAGAATATTATCAAGTGTCAGCAACGATACTTGATGAAAATACATTCAAGAGAGAGATAACGCCATTAAAGAAAGTTAAGGATAATTTTCGAAGTTTATAATTTCGATGGATGAAATGAATCTGAGCGAAGATGGAATAAATCATCTAAATATTTTTAGATTTTTACAAAATAGAGATAATTAGAACAAAATTAATAACAGAATAATTGGAGGAATTAATGAAAAATACTACTAGGATTGTTTTGTTTTGGGAACATTGGGAATGGCACAACAGAATTATGAAGTTTTTAGTGAAAAAGTGAGGGTTCAAAATTTTCACAAAGTGAGAGTTGATGAGATAGTAAAGAAATTGAAAAATATTGTTAATAAGATGATTAACGATTATGAAACTCAGGATAAAATTATGTTGGAAAAATCAGAATTATATTTTTAAGAAATATGAAAATCAAAATCAGTACGATGAAGATTATAAATACTTTAATACTGAAAGATATAGAATTTTACGATAAAATGTTTGAAGTTATGGCAAAACTGAAATGATAAATAGTTTGATCTAAAAGTAGCAAGTATGTTCCAAAATCTATTTCTTTTATCAGGTAAAAATATCGCTAAAGTGAAGTAATTGAAATATTACCTGATTTTAGAATCTTTCTGATGGCGATGAAGAACTGAGAAAGCAACAAAAAGCAGGAGTAACAGATGAAGAAACAAATAATTTGAAAACATATTAGTGATTTAAGTAATCAAAAAGAAAAAATCTTAAAATATTTGGGTGAAGAAATAAGAAAAGAATTGAGTGAAACTACTGAAGAAAGTAATATCTTTGAGTTCAAAAAGTAAATGGAAAAATGGAGACAAAGGATAAATTATATGATTTGTCAGAATTGGCAAAAAATTGTACTTAAGGAGGAAAGTTATGAAATGAGTAAATTTTTGGAATGATAAAATAAAGAGAAATAGAGCCTCACACTGAGGGAGAACAATAGAAAGACAAAATATATATTAAACTTAATACAAATGAAAAATCCTTATCCGCCATCATCAAAAAGTTATAGAAAAATAAAATCTATGAATTTGGAAAGATTTGAAATTGTATCCAGATCCAGATGTAATGAGCTTGGAAAAGTTATTGCTGAATATTTTTCTAATAAAATAAACGATAAAAGTTACACGCAAGCAGGTGTTTATTGAAATGGATCGGATGAAGTTCAGCATTTATTTTATGACATTTTTAATGCGGAGATAAAGTGTATTATCCCGATATTACATACAGTTTTTTTATCCAGTTTATGCTCGATTTATTTAATGTGAAGAGAAGTCAAAATTACTTTAAATGATAGTTTTGAAATTGAAATTCAAAAATATTTTGGCTTGATGGGCATATAATTATCGCAAATCCGAATGCACCGACTTCGATTGCTTTAAAAATGGAGTGAAATTGAAGAAATAGTAAAAATAATCCAAATCGCTTCAGTTATCGTTGATGAGGCGTATGTTGACTTTGGGGCAGAAAAGTCTGTAAAAATTAATAAATAAATACGATAACGTTCTTGTAGTTCAAGACGTTTTCAAAAGTCACGTTCTATGGCGAGAATACGGCTTGGATATGCACTTGGCTCTGAAAAATATAATTGAAGTGGGTTAAATAGACTAAAAATTTTCATTTAACTCATCACAATCGACAGAATTTCCAATTGAAGCTGGAATCGAGTCGTTTTAGACGATGAATATTTTTGAAAAAGACTAATGCTAAAATTATTCGGACTAGAGACGGTTGAAAAATTGAAAAATTAGGATTTAAAGTGTTAAATTCGAGTGCTAATTTTTATTTTTATTTCTCACAACAAAGTTTATGCAGGCGATTTGTATAAACAGCTAAAGAGAAATGGAGTTTTAGTAAGATATTTTGCAAAAGATAGAATTGATAATTATTTGAGGGTTGATTGGAACGGATGAGGAAAATGGAGATTTTCTATTGAGAAATTGGAACAAAGCCACCTTTTAGACTATCCTTGACAGAAATTGTATTTAAGAAGTCCAACTCCTTATTTAATAGTAAAAATAAAATCTAATTGCAAATTCCATTAAATAAATTTTCGAAAAAGTTCAATATATTATTTACTGAAATTTTATATTATTTAATTGATAAGAAATGTATTTAATATTTGATAAACTTAACACTTTTTATAAAAATCCAAAATTTATAATTTCTTTTTAGATCGAATATCATATTCTTCTAACTTCATTATATCCTCATTTTTCAAACTATCAATCCATTCATCATCAATTGCAACTCCCACATCCATCATCAAAACCATATTTCACTTTTTCAGCAACGGAACATCAGAAATATCACCTAAACAATACAAATATCCACATAAAACACGTAGAATTTCAGAACTATCAAAAATCACTATCTCCTTTCTTTCTTTAATTGCTCTTTAAATTCTTTCGTTTAGAAGATAAATTATATCATTTTATTAATTTTACTAAAATCAAGTCCGAGTTTTTACAAAAATATTCAGCTCTTTCTGAAGCATAAAGTATATTTTAGCATCATCGTAAAAGCATATTTCGACCTCCTATATTTTAGAATATGTTAAATTACCTACTAAATTATACACACGAGCTAATATTTTCAAAACAAATTTCTTGTTTTTGGTCAATCTTGAAAAAGAGATAGATTATACTATTTATAATTAAAGGTATAATGAAAAGGATGAAGTTATGAGAAAAATCTAAAATTGAAAGAAATACATTTGAAACAAAAATAAAAAGTTGAATTAAATATTGATGGAACTGGAAATATGAGAAAGAAATAATACAGGGGTTGGATTTTGGATCATATGCTGACTTGTTTGCGAAAAGCATGGGAAATTTGATTGAAGGTTTGTTGGGAGTGGGGATACGCAGGTGATGATGATCATCATAGTACGGAGGATATTGAAATTGCATTAGGAAAATGTTTTTATGAGGCTGTTGGGGGACTCTGAAGGGTGTGAGATAGGCTGGAACTTTCTTTTTGCCGATGGATGAGGCTCTGACATTAGTTGCTGTTGATTTAAGTGCGGAGATATGAATTTTTGATGTGAATATTCCGACTGAGAAAGTTGGGACTTTGTGACAGAATTAGTGGATAGAGTTTTTCATTGGCTTTTACACGCACTTGAGATGCTACGTTGCATATAAAAAGAATATGGCTGGACAAATTCGCATCATATAATTGAGTCGATTTTTAAAGGAGTCGCTAGAGCCTTTTGGGCAGAGGCTGTGAGTATTGATGAAAAAGTATAAGGATGAGATTCCTTCGACTAAAAGGGTGGTTTTTAATGAATTAAGAAGATACTGTTTATAAGTATGTCTTTGATGTGTTCAGTAAATTCCGTTTTACCAAACCATTGTTTAATCGAAAATGTACAAAAGAATTAAAAGAGCCACTATAAGTTTATATTGGAACTTCTTTGATATCATTAGAAGATATAGATACCTGAGGTTATTATAATCATGGAGGAATTAATACATGATAAGCAAAGGATATTGATGATGATATATTTAATCGTTACAATGAAGGAATATATAAACTATTTAGTAGAAAGTACTAAAAAGAGAATTGGTACAATTTTGTAAGTGAGAAAGCCCACTTTTGCATTATATTTAAGTGAAAAATATGAAATTGGTTTACATTCTGATATAACTATGGTAGATGGCATTTTGTTGAATCTGCTTTTTAGAAAAAGAGGATTATAAAAAGAATTTAGAGATAGCAAAAATAATTGACGAATTAAATTCTGATAATACTTTAAATCTAAATGTAATTAGAAAAACAAAAGAAGAGTATGTAAAAGAAAAACAATAGGATGAATATACGACGAATTATATTATCTCGTTAAAGATGATATTTTTACCGATGACTCATCGTATGGATTTGACCTCCTCTCGGATGTGAACTTCCAGCATTATCAGAACAATCAAATGGATTGTTGAGTTCACAGCGAGTGGCTAGAATTTAGAGAAAAACGAAGCACAAATGTATTTTTATTCTAGCAAATAAAGATAAAGGTGTGATATGGAAAACTTTTTTGAAATAACGAAACAGAGAACGGATTATTTAGAAAATGTTATTGAGAATATAAAGAAAAGCGAAAAATATAAGGAAGAACAGAAAAATTAGAAAATCAGAAATAAAAATTTATGGGGATAATATTAATTTATTTCCAACAATTACCTAGTTTTAAAATTATTGTTCCAATAGAAAGTCTATAATCATTTCGATACCATCTATGTTGAATTTAGATAAATGTCCATAGAAAGAACGTATTTAGGATACCTATCTTTTAATGTCCTTTTAATGGCGCAAATTTTCGTTCAACAGTGTCGTCAGAAGCTAAAAGATAAGTAACTTGAATGTATACTTTTTCATTTTCTTTTTGTCCTATAAAATCAATTTTCTTTTGTCTTTAGCTTTCCGATATTTACATTGTACTTTCTTCTTAATAATTCTAAATAAATAATGTTTTTCAAGATGTCCAGCAATATCATTTGCTCTATATCCTAATTGAGAATGTTTTTAGTCCTAAATCAAGAAGATAAAAAATTTTTCTTGTGTTTCCTAAAATGGATTTTCCTTTTATGCCGTATCTTTGAACTTTTTGAAATAATATGAGGCATTTTCAAGTGCTTTTAGATACTGTAAAGACTCAAAATTAATAAAAAAGTATTTTTCTTGTTTTATCCCATTTTTCTTCAAGTTCTTTAGATATTAATTTTAATATCACAGATTTACCACTTCTCACTGCCATACCAGATACTTTTATTACAGGTTTATCCACAAATTTTCTGATTTTCTTTTTAAATATTGTAAAGTTTTTCAACTTATAAGAGATATAAAATTTGTAACTTATTTCTGTTATATAAGAAAAACTATCAAAAGTATTTCCTATCTTTTTGAAATTATATGATAAGATAAAATAAAACAATATTTTAAGAGGAAAAGTATAAATATGGAAGAAAAAGAAACGATGAATATTAATGAAAATAGTAAAGATACATTGTTTACTATTTTGAAATAATGAAAGAGTAGATTTGACGATTGAGGAAATTTTTGACAGCAATAGGTTTTATGAGATAAAAGGCGGTTACATTTTCTGCTGAGGAAAAATTTTTTGAAATAAATATTTGACTCCATTTAGAAGTGTTGACTTGATTATTGGGGATACAGGATACTGATGTTCAGGCGAGAGGGATAATGGCTTTAAAAATGAAACACGAAATCTGATTGAAAGTCAGAAACGAATTATAAAAAGAGCAGATTAAGTTTTTGAGAATCTTTCGAGGAAAATCAGGAAAATTTGTGTTAAAGAAAAATGGAAATTACGAGTACCAATAAACTCAACAATTCATAGTAAATTTTATCTTTTGAGAAATGATTCTGAAACAAGGCTGATTTTTGGGGTCAGCTAATTTATCTTTTTCAGGCTTTTTCAAATAAAGAGAAAATCAGTTTGAAAAATATTATAATGTTTTGACAATTCACAGTTATTCTATCAATTTGAAAAATATTTTGATGAAATAAGTTTGACCTGTACAGATTTTGATTACTTCTGCAATAAAGAAAAAGCAGAAAGTAAGATTAAAATTATGAATGAAAAATATTGATAAAAATCAAGAAGAAATGTTTTTCGTAAAATTTACCAATGATGAAAGTGCAAAATTGCAAATAGATATTTCAAAAGATGTCATTAAAAATTTGAATGAAGTTATCGTCAAGGAAGAAAGATGAGGTTGCGTTACTCATAATTGAAGAGATAAAGACAATTGATGAAATACACAGAATAATTGAAAATGATCAAAAGGAAAGCTGTGGAAATTGAAAAAATTTGCTTACGAATTGTCAGTCAATACTATTTCAAAAACAAGCTAAAAAGAAGGAAAGTCTAATTGTAACTCCTGAAACGTTTGCCAAAAAGATAAAGCCTAAACTGGAAGTCAAAATTGCTTCGAGATTAAATCAAGCAACTCCAGAAAGAGAACTGCTGTTTTCAAAAGACACGGATCGTGGTTTTGGACGTTCGGGCTTATATATTGAAGAAAAATGGCGGCACTAAACCTTTTTGGACAGAAGGCTGAGAAGAAGAAATAAAAACTCTGTTGAAAGATTATAAAATTAATTGATAATTACAAAAATATGTTATTGATTACAATGATAATTACAGCTCAAGAATACTTGAGATTATTTTTGTATGCCTTACCTCGCCTTTTATTCAGGATATAAGATTTAAGCTGGAATCTGATTCTGAAAAATTGGATGTTCCTCAGTTTCTTTTTATAGGAGGGACAGCAGGTTCAGGTAAAAGCAATTTGCTGCAAATATTACAAAAAATGCTGGGGCTTTCCAAATCAAAGCCTATTTTTATACAACAACATTATTCCAACAGGAAGGACAAAAAAAGCTGATACAATAACTCAAATTCAATTATGGATGAGTGAAAATAATGTCGCTCTGATTTTAATTGATGAAATAGACGAGGAATTTTTTTCAAATAAGGACAGAGGAAACAATCTGATTGTCAACGTTTCTAATCTTTCCACTTCCAATTATGATTTTACCCCATGCTTTATCGGAACTACAAATGTTGGAATATTCGTTGCCTCAACGTTCGCAAAAGAAGATCCTATTATGTAAAAATGACAAAGTTTTTGACACAGAACTCAAGAAAAAATCTGTAAAAGCATATACAGAAGTGCTTGAAATGGTTAATGATACTCTTTTTCAAGATTTTGTAATTAGATTTTGCAGAAAAATTGGCAGATGATAACTTGAACTGGAAAAATTATTCGCTTCATTCTTCGACAGGATTAATAGATTTTTCTTTACTGGAGCCGTGAAATTTTTAAAGAATATTTTGAAATTGCTCAAATGGAAGTTCCCGCTTGGTTTCCTGAAACGAGATACGATGATACTGTAGAAAATAATCAATCTTTATGGAGAAAACTGTATGAATATAATTACAGGATTTTAAGCCAAAAAGAAGACAAATCTGTTTATTTGTTTAAATTGAAAAGTCTGGATAGTGAAGATGCTCAAAGCAATAGATACGGCACAAAAGTTCTTCCTTCAATAAAAATATTTGAATGCATTGTCGCAGAAAGTGTAAAAATGATAATAATTCTTCCGATATTATTGAAATAAAGATAAAAAGAATTTCACGATTGGATAGAGTGCCTGTTCCAAAAGAATTAGAACACAAAAAGACATTTCTTTTGACTTTTTTTCAAGAAGAATAAAATGAAAAATAATATATTTTATAATAATTTTCTGAATTGCAGCAGTTTAATTTTTGATATGGTTCAATTAATAAAAAAAGGAAAGGAAAAGGGATTTAATTATGAAAGAAAAATATGAGAAAAAAAGGACTAGCAATAGGAAAATCCGATTTTTAAGGAAATAATAACATGAAATGCTTATTATATTGACAAAAACTGAAATTTATAGAAGAAATAATAGAGGATTTATCAGAAGTTAAAATTATTTACAAGGCCCAGAAGATTTGGAAAAACCCTAAATTTGTCAATGCTGAAATACTTTTTGATGTGGAAAATGCTGAAGAAAAATAAAAAGTTATTTGAGAACCTGTATATTTCTAAAAAGCGAGTATATGGAACATCAGGGACAAAATCCAGTGATTTTTATAAGCATGAAAAATGCTGAAAGCAGAAAGTTGGGAAGATAGCTTTTCAAATATTAAAAATCTTGTTTCAGATTTGATATGATAAATTTGAGTATATTTCTAAAATTTTTAAAAAGAGATTTGGTTGAATTTGAAAAATATGGATAAAAAGAAGAGGCTGATTGGGAAAGTTCAATAAAAATCTATCAAGATATTTTATATGAATATTATGGTAAAAAGTAATTATTTTAATAGATGAATACGATACTCCTATGACAAGTGCGTGGAATGAGGGATATTATGAAAAAGTCATGAAAGATTTTTAAAAGTTTTTACTCAAATGCGTTAAAGGATAATGAATATTTGCAGTTCGCTGTTGTAACAGGGATACTTAGAGTGGTAAAGAAGGGATATTTTTCTGGACTTAAATAATTTGACTGTTTATACTGGTTTTTAGATAGTGAATTTTTCTGATAGTTTTGGACTTTAGTGGATAGATGAAGTGAAACAGGGCGTTGGAATATTATGAATTAAGTCAAAAATATTGAAAGAAGTTAGAAAATGGTACAATGGCTATAAATTTCAGTAATGTTCAAAGTATACAATCCATGGAGTATTCTTAATTATTTGAAAAGAAAAGAAATAAATATTTATTGGATAAACACGTCGGATAACAGGCTGATACATTCTGCAATAGAAAAATTCAGACATTCAGAAAGAAAGTTATTTAACGAGCTGAAAAGGATTTATTTAATAACGGAACGACAGAACAGACTGTTATAGCTCCTCAAATATGGATAATTTGAAGGATCCGAAGAAGTGATGGCAATTACTTTTTGTTTTGGAGGATATTTGACTGTTGAAGAAAAAAGTGGCTATGAATGAATATGCTCTAAAATTGCCAAATTATGAAGTAAAAACGTTTTTAAAGATATGTTTGTCCATAATTTGGGTGGTTCAAGCAGATTTAAAGAAATGATAAAAAGCATTTAAAAATCTTGAAATTGAAAAATTTGAAGAAATTTTTGAATGAAATGTTTTTAGTGTCAATGAGCTATTATGATACTTTCTAAAACAGAAAAAGCCATATCATACATTAATTTTTAGGAAATGATGTTGTATCTTGACAGTGAATATACAGTTTTTGTCAAATAATGAAACAGGGTATGGAAGGAACGATTTAGCTTTGGAGCCAATAAATAAAAATAATATAGGATATATTTTTGAGTTTAAAGTGGCTAAAAACTGGAGAAGAACTTGAAATAAAGAAAGTAAAAGAAGTATTGAATCAAATTGAATATAAAAATATCCTGTAATGCTAAAAGAAAAAGGAGAAGGAAATTAGTATATATGGGAATGGCATTTTATGGGAAAAAGTTAAAGTGAAATATAAAGTTGTGAAAAACTAAAATTTTTGAATAGTTGACATTGTACTAAAAATAATGTAAAATTGTGTTCCTTGGCAGGGGAGCAAAAAGGTCCTTACATGGGATCTTTTATTTATAAGGAAAATTAAATTCATATTTTTCAGGTATTTACTGATATATTTGATAATTCTTTTAAAAGAGGCGTCAGCCTTTTTCCTTCTCTTTGTTAAACAAATATATAAATGTTCACGACAAAATATCCAACCTAGTTGGATTAATAAAATATTAATAGTATTTTTGAGGATATCTGTAATGATAAAATTCCATACAATCAGCTCTTTTAACCTTGCATACCGGACAGTAAAAAGGATTCATCCCGAAAGTCCTGTCACATCTGCCTTTGATAAAATGAATATCTTGACACGGCAATGTTTTTCCTGAAAGCATCAATTGCCTCTTTAAGCCTCGCCGTAAATATGCCTTGAATAAAATCCAGAAGTATACCATCTAAAGTGTTTAGGAGGCAGATGAATTAAAATATGGGAAACAAATGTCTCAGAAGGCATAGTAATGCAAGTTTTCTTTTATCATTAGCCAGGTCGTTAAAAAGAAAGTGACCTCCTTGTCAGTAATGTCAGTAATCTTGATCCAGCAATGGGAGCACGTGCAAGGTATCGTCCAAGATATTTGATATCACTCTTTTGTGCTGTTAATATCACCATTGCTAACGTTAAAGAAAAACCTTTTTGTTTACCTTTTGTAAAGCTTTAGTGCAGTATAGCGGCTTTCAATCTTCCTGTTGGGATAGTCGCTGACTTTCAACAATTTTATGACGTGGTACTCCATTGACCGGCAATAGTGTCGACGTTGAAGTATCTCATTTTCCTGAACTCAAGATTTTTATTGAAACCTCCTAATGAAACAATGGCATGAACATGAGGGTTCCATTTCAGCGTCTGCCAAAAGTATGAATGACAGAAATGAGGCCGTAATGGCACAATATCGGAATCAGTAAAGTAATATCCGGAATGTCCGTAATTTTGTCTTTTTCCTGCTGATATTGTGGAAAGATGAACTTGAATACCTGGTTAACAGCAGAGAAAGTTTTGACAGGAGGATCTGTCGTAGAAGAAGAACTTTCTCTGCATTCTTGAGGGACAGTAAAAAGGACATGTATAGTGCTCAATATTGAGAATATGTTTTTTGAATATTTTTCAGTCCATGTCCCAGAGTACTTGTAACCACAAGAAGGACAGAGCTTAGACTTGCAGGTAATAGGAAACAAATGTGTAACAGGACAGTGAGGACATTTGAACTTGACAAAACCTTTTTGAAATATCCTGCAGGCAAGAAATTTATCAATGGAAATTTTAATATATTCAAGGTGACTGTCGCCAATATATTTTCTTGCAAAATTTTAAGGAATCTAGTAAAATATTGTTGTTACTGAAAATATATTTCAGTTTTATTTTGGTAATCGTTTGTCATAAATATATTATATTAAAAATCAGCCGAATTTCATATCCTGGCTATTATAGTAAAAATAGAACAATCTTGAATTGTAAGATAGCTCTATTCATATTTTCATATTTTATTTATATTGTAAATTATGAATTATGAAATTATCATCATAATTATTCTAACATATAATTTTCCAAAACCAACTAATTCGATAAGTTTAACATCTTGTTCAACCCAGTCAAAATAGCCTTTCTTTTTCTCCAAGAATAAATTCTTGAATCATATTTTTAGTTACAAAGTCATCATTAATTTTGACGCACTCACTTTAATTCAGCAATTCCTTTTTCGATGTCTTTACAAAAAGAGAATAAAAATTTTGTACATCAGAGTAAATAGGTAGTTCAACAACCAAATTTTGGAGTTCCTCCTAATTCAATAATTTTTACAACTTTTTGAAATTCTTCAAATTCTTCAGTTGCTTCATGTTGAAGTCTGTCGGCTAATTTATTTAATTCTTTATCTCTGTAAATTTCTAGTATGAATAGCATTTTGTTGCGAACTGTTAAACCAGCTTTATGCTAAATTTTATAATACATCAATAATTTCATTTCTTTTTCCATTTTTTTCTTTCATCCAATTTATAATTCAAAAATATAATCTTATGAGATTATTTTATAAAAAATGTCAATATTTAAAATAATACAACATCTATCTTAATCTACTAAAAACATTATCCAAAAAGATAGTTAAAGATTCCCTAAGCAGTTGCTGGAAAGCAAAATATCATTTTTCAATTTCACTTTTTCTCATTTTTGATTTATGCGATTATGTAAAGATATTAATCTAAATCAGCAGTTTTCTTCACCGTAAATATCTGCTCCTACCAAGTAATTATTATTATCTAATCACTACGGATATTTCGCATTACTTTTATTTTTGATGAAATAACATCATTTCGCCATATTTCGAAAGCAGCAGTATGATATTTTTAGGATTATGTTCGGCTTCTTGCGTAATCTTCAACTTTCAGCAATTCTAGGAATTGTAAACACTAATGATGGAATAACAGGATATCTGATTTTCTTATCATTTCCTGAATTTGAGAAGCAATATATTTTGATTCAAAAGTCGCTGCAGGTGCTCAGTTTTGGTATATTTTTAGAAATAACATCGCCGCTTTGCATCAAATTATTTGAGATATTTGTTCTAGGTATTCATCTACGACTATACCACCTCTTATCTGTTTTTATGCCCAATTCTTCTAATCCGAATCCTCTATATTAGAAATTTTTCCAGTTGCTTCATTACATAATCTGTTACAATTTCAGTACCTGATGAAACTTTTACGATAAATCCATTGTCATACAACTTCTGATACAGTTTCATTAAAATAAAATTTTTACACCTTCAGATTCAAATTTTTAATCATTTTATCAACATATTCACCATGCATATTGTCTTAATGCTCTACCTGAAAATTCTATAAGATTAACTTCACTCCCTTAATTTTAACAGTCATTGCAAAAGAACCCAAGAGAAATAATTCCAGCTCCAACAAGTTATTCTTTTTAGAAAATTTTCTTCAAACAAAAAGATCATTACTCGTCATGTAAATATTCTTTTCCTTTAATATTAAGCTTTTGCAGGTTTTGTCCAGTAGAGATTACAATATTCTCAGCTGTATATCCTCCCGCTTTTTCTATCAACAATCAAAACTTTCTTGCCCCCAGCATTTTAGTATATGTTTTGTTCGGTATCGTAGCATGTCCACCACAATAAATGTTACATCATAATTATAGTTCATTATTTTTATCTTCTTTCAATATTTAAATTTATATTAAATCGTTAATGATTAATCTTGAAAGATTATATTGTCAGAAAAATTTATATTTGTCAACACATATTTAAAAATTTTTAAATTTAAAATACAAAGATTTATTTTATTGTAAAAATAAAAATTGCATAATAAATGTATATAAGTAAATTTTTAACCAAAATGAAAGATAAAAATTATCGGAGATTGGAGGATGAATATTAATATAAATATATATGAAAATATACAAAAATTTATTGTGTTATGCAATTTATGAAGTGACAGGACTCTATAACAAATTTTATCAGAAGGCTTTTTGAAAAATTTGGGCTTACTTTATCCTCAATATGTGATTTTGCTGGAATTGTGGCAAGAAGATCATCAGACATTGAGAAAGTTAAGCAAAAGACAGATTTGAAAAAGTAATACTTAACTCCGCCTTGAAAAGACTGAAGATAAAAGCTGGATTACAAGAGAACATCCTGAAAATGACAAAAGGCAAACTTTTGTTGCTCATCTTACAGAAAAGACAAATTTGAAAAGAAAATATTATAAATGAGGTTTCAAAATTGAAAATTGCAATTGAATAGATATTTGTGATAATTTTAAAGAATATGATTTTTGTTGAGCTACATAAAAATAACCGGAAAATTTTAAAGAAAATAACAAATGAACAAACAATAAAATAGAAAGGATTTGTTACTTATGATAGCAGTGATTGATTAGGGTAGGAAATCTTTTTCCTTACTTTCTCTTTAAACTATGTCGGATTGGATGCAAAGCTGACTAATAACATGAAGAGATAAAAATGCTAAGGGGATAATATTGCCAGAGTCGGGGCTTTTTAGAGATGCTATTGGGAATTTGGAAAAATATGGCTAAAAGAGACTTTTGATAATGAAGCGAAGAACGGAAAGCCGTTTTTGGGGATTTTGATCTTTGGTATGCAGATGCTTTTTAAAAAGTTATGAATATGGTGAATATGAAGGCTTGGGCTATAAATGGAACGAGTTGAGGAAATAAAAATATATTTCAATTCTGATTTGAAAATACCTCATATGGGCTGGAATAGTTTGATTATAAATAATAGTTTTTAAGGATGATAAAATTTTAAAGATGTAAACGATAATGAATATGTTTATTATGTTCATTCGTATTTTTGCAAAAACAGATATGAAAAATATTGTCGCATATTCAGAGTATGGGACAAAAATACCTGGAATTGTAAAAATGAAAAATGTCTATGGAATGCAGTTTCATCCTGAAAAAGTGGAGATACTGGATTGAAGTTTTACTGGGGAGAATTAATAAAATAAAAGTAACATATGATTATTTTTGTTTAATTTATTGATTTTGCTTTGATAACTTATAATTGAGAAAGAGGTATTTATGATGATATTATTGATAAATCTTTCTATGGCAGGAATATGAGTGCTAAAAGCCGAAGGAAATGATAAGGCAGGATTTGTCAAAATTAGGAGTTTCTCAGGAAATAATAGTACAATAGAACTGGATAAAAATACCTAATGTCAGTGAGTGAACCTGATAGTGAAAAAGTAAAAACTAGCATTAGAAATTGAAGAATTGCTGAAAAAGAATGAGAAGAATTTTGTATTGTCAGAAAATTTGATAAATATTTATAATGCACTTGGAAGAAGTGATGCTGAAAAATTAAATAATTTGAAGTGATGAAAATATAATCCTTATGAAGTGTCAAAAATTATCAAATATGTATTATTCTAACAAAGGAGATACAGTAGCGTTTGATAAAAATTATGAAAACTTAAAAGGAATACCCTGATTATTTAATCACTAGAATTGCTGTAACATATACTGATAGGAGAGATGCAACTGAATGTTATGAAAAACGATGAAAAAGCAGACTTGCAAACTTTTAAATTCCATTATGAAGATGTGCGATGATAAAACAAAAACGGAAGAATCACATATTTCTGATGAGCAAGCGTGGGCATACAAATTGACGATGGGATGGTTTTGCGATAAGTTTTTATTTAAATGAGAACCACACAGGATGCAATTGATTTTTATTATGAAAAATGAAGGAAAAGTAAGCCAGTGAAGAAATATTGTATACAACAGGTATCAAAAACTGGTATATAAAATCAGAGCTGGCAAAGGCGAATAAAAACTGATTTTTACAATAATAAGAAAATATTTCATCTGGATAAAAATAAGAATGTTTGATTAATATTTTTGAGATTTTTATCAAAGTTGAATTTGAGTATAGTTGTTGGAGCAGATATTCCAAATATTAGGATTTTTGATCTTTTCTGTGTTTTGAATGACCTAACTGAAAAATTTTGCAGCATATAGAGTTAAAATAAAAAGCATATAATATTTGGAAGGAGATTAAATTATGATAGAGATTTTTCCAGCGATAGATTTACATAACGGACAGGCAGTATCTGAAACAGGGAGATTATAATCATAGGGAAGTGTTTTTAAAAATCCTGTTGAAGTTTTTGGATTTTTAATAAAAATAATTCAAAAATCTTCATATTGTAGATTTGGACGTGGAGCAAAAGATGGAAATACTAAAAACTATGAAGTTATAAAGAACTGGTTGAAAAGTGATGTTCAAGTTGGCAGGAATCCGTGATGAAGAGAGAATAAAAAAATATATTGAACTAGGGTGTAGATAGAGTTATTTTTGGGGAACGATTGCTGTTGAAAATGAAGAGTTTTTAAGAGAAATGGTAAAAATATGGAGATAAAATTGCAGTTTCTGTGGATGCGAAAAGATGAAAAAGTAGTTGTAAAGGATGGACAGAAACCGTTGAATTAAATCAGCTGAGTTTTGCAAAAAGTTATCGGACATTGGAATAAAAACAATAATTTATACTGATATTTCAAAAAGATGGAATGTTAATGGTACAAATCTTGAAATTTATAAAAATTGTCCAAAAATAGTAAAATCAGATATTATAGCTTCGGTGGAATTGACATTTTAGATGAAATAAAAGGAACTTAATAAAATGGGGTTTATGGAGCTATTGTTGGAAAGGCGATTTATTCTGAAATCTTTGACTTAAAAGAAGCATTGGAAGTTAGCAAATAATATTTTTAAAAAATGTTTAAATGAAATTGAAAATGTAAATATTGCATATTAAAAGAAAGTGGTAAAAATGCTTGCAAAAGAGAATCGTTCCTCGTTTGGACGTGCAGAAATGGAAAAGTGGTAAAGGAGTTAATTTCTACTGGGATCAAAAGAAGTTGATAACCCATTGAGTTAGCAAAGTTTTATAATAAATCTGGTGCTGATGAACTTGTTTTTATGATGATTACGGCAACTGTTGAGGAAAGAGGGCTTTTACCGATATTTTAAAGGAAGTGGCAAGTCAGATATTTATTCCGCTACTGCTGGCTATGGATAAACACACTAGATGATTTTTGACAGAGTACAAAAGCGGGGCAGACAAAGTGAGTATTAATTCAGGTGCGATAAGAAATCCAAAATTAATCGAAGAAGTCATGAAAAATATGGAGACCAGTGTGTAGTCTTAGTCTGTTGATGTAAAAAGAGTAGACGGCAAATTTAAAGTTTTTGCAAAAGCTAAGAGAAAAATACTGGAATTGATGCATTGAATGGTTTGTGCAGAGGGCAGGAAAATGAGCTGGAGAAGTTGCTGAACAGTATCGATACGGATGGTGTTAGAAAACTGGTTTTGATTTGGAATTATTACTCAATTTATTGCTGAAAAATTGCCAATTCCAAACAATTGCGTCAGGTGGAGCTGGAAATATGGAACATTTTAAGGAATTATTTAAAATACCAGGAATTGATGCAGGCCATAATGATTTTCATTTTAAAGAAGTGGAAATTATGGAGCTGAAAAGGTATCTGATGGATAATGGACTGGAAATGAGGATTTGATATAGTTGATATTTAATTTTAAATAAAAAGAGAGATAAGATAACTCTTAACTCTCTCATTAGTTTTCATTTTTAAAATGAGTCTATATCTCTATGGTTAAAACAACACGCAAAATAATTATACTTTTTAAATTATCATTACAGAATAATATAAACGAAGTTATAATCAATCAATAATAATAGATTCAGATAAAAATTTATTTATAACTTTGGACAACTGTTTGGAAATAATTGAATATTACTAACAGCTTTCTTGAAATTTATTAATAAAAAGAAAATGCACTGTTGGATTGCCTAAATCTATTTTTGATGTAATGAAGAATTTGTTCTAAATCATTTTTAGCACTTTTTAGTAAATTGATAAGAATATTTAGATTCCATATTTACCTTTTTAATTCATTATAGTATTTTTGCCGTCTAAAAATATTGTTATTTTTGAACATCTTTTATTCCATCAAGCAGAAGTTTTGCTTTTCCAATTTCACGCATAGTTCGTCTCATAATATTCAATATCCATTACAACTAGGCGTCCATAACCATTTTTAGTTATAATACAGCATTCTTGTTCTTCGGAACAGTATTTTCAATTTCAACAGTATTTTTAAATCACGAATAGGATAATTTTCATAGTAATACACCTTTACATATTATTTATACCTATATTATACCATAAATTATGTCACAATAAAAACTAAATTTTCGAATTTTTAGAAAGGACAAAAAGATGAATATAAGAAAAGAAGAGATTTTAAAAACTAAAAAGAGATTAATAAAGAGAAATATTCTGATTTTAAAATTAGGTCTTTTTGGAAAGTTTTTCAAAAATATTAATACAAATGATAGTGATATTGATATTCTTGTAAAAATGGAATTTAAGAAAGGGATGTATCAGAATTTTTGTAGTTTACATAAAAACTAGAAGAAATTTTTCAGTAGATTTAGTTGATGAAAGTATGTTTGAATATAAATTTAAAAATCTGAAAGTTCAGAAATACAAAGATGATATAAAGGAAGAAATTTTGCGGAGGTAATTCCATGTGTAGAAGAAGAAATATATTACAATTTACTTATGATATTGAAGAATGTATTGATATAATACAAGAAGAAACTTCGGAAATTTCATTTGAAGAGTTTATTAATGATAGGAAGACAATTGGTTATATAGAAAAGACAAAGTTAGAAAAATAGGTGATAGGGTAGTTATTTCACAGATTCAAAAATTAGATAAAAATATTTTAATAGAGACTTTTCAAATTATTCTTATTGGAAAATATAAAAGGAATGAGAAACAGACTGATTCATGAATATTGGGGAACAAGTTTAGAAATGCTTTTATGAAGTTTTGTTTTGAAATGGAAGATTTGTTAAAGTATATTTACATATTAAGAGAAAAATTAGAAAAGAGGTAAAAATGAATATAGAACAAATAAAAATTTGACGAAAAAGGGCTTGTTCCTGCAATAATACAAGATTATTATACAAAAAGAAGTACTGACACTCTGCATATATGAATAAAGAAAGTCTAGAAATAACTTTAAGAGATAAAAACTTGTTTTTATGCAGAAGTAGACAGGAATTATGGTTAAAAGGAGAAACTTCGGGAAATTATCGAATGTTGTTTCGGTAAAATATGATTGTGATTCCGATTCTTTGCTTGTGGAAGTAAAAAAGGAATACCCTGCTTGCCATACTGGCTCTGAAAGCTGTTTTTTCAATTCTTTATTTGAAGCAGAGAATTACAGTAATTTTAGTCCTGAGAAAACTTTATAATTTAATAAAAGATAGAAAGGTCAATCCTAAGGAAAAAATCACATACAAGTTATCTTTTTGAAAAAGGGCTTGACAAAATTCTGAAAAAGTTGAGAGGAATGTACAGAAGTTATTATTGGTGCTAAAAATAATGATAATGATGAGTTGAAAATATGAAATTGCAGATTTATATTATCATACTTTTGGTTTTAATGATTGAACAGGGACTTACAATACAGGATATAAAAAGAAGAATTGGCTAAAAGACATATTATTGATCATAAAGTTAAACAAGAAAAATGGGTAGTGAAAAGTAAAAATATTTTTTATTTATTATTGAAAAATTTGTATGAATTATTTTTAAGAACAAGATATGAATGTTATCATGAAAAATAAAAATTAGGGTAATTATGAATTATGAATATATTGAACCAGTACTATTACCGCAATAATTTTAATGGTTATTATTGAACGGCTGCACTTTTTAATAATCGTCTAATATGGAAAAATTTAAGACAAAAAGAGCCAATATCAACTATATTTATTGAGCTGTTACATTTATTTTATTTGCAATTATTTTAGAAAGTATTCCTAAAGTGTTTTTGTTTCCAGGTCAAAAAACCAATTAGCAACTATATAGCGAATAATAAATGGGTATTTGTGATTGTTCCAGCATTATTGGCAGGAATATTTGAAGAAAGTGGAAAGATTTGTAGCATTTAAATTTTTGTTGAAAAAGAAAAGAAAAATAAGAAAACTGCTATTTCATATGGGATAGGACATAGTGGGATTGAAAATGGTATTTATAGCATCTACTTTTTGCTGGCATACAATGCTCTAGTATTTGCCCAAATGATTAATTCAGGACAGTTTGTAAAAACTTTGGAACAGGCAGGTAATAACTGTTCAACTTTAAATGCATTGTAAGCAATACCTCAATTAATAGCTTCTATCTCTTTGGAACTTTAGGAATCTCATTAATTGAAAGAATTAGTGCAATTTTGGTACATATAGCCTGTTCAATACTTGTTTTTACAGCGTGCATTTTAAAAATATATTATTTCCTATAGCCATTTTATTGCACACTTTTATTGATATATTTGCAGGATTTTATCAGACTAAATTAGTAACAAATTTAGTAATTGTAGAAGGTTGGGTATTTGTTATTTCAATTATTATCTTTTGCATATAAAAAGTGTATGAAAAATAATAATACAAAATCATAAATTAGAATTATCTTAGAAAAACTATAGATTTTGAAAAAGTGTAAAAAGAATTGAAAAGTTTAATTTTTAATAAGGAGCTGATAAAAATGCAAACTAAAAACAATTTTTCCCATCAAAATCTTCATGCTCACACATTTCTATCTGCGACGGTAAAAACAATGCTGAAGATTATATATTAACAGCAATAGAGAAAGGATTTTACAAGTGTTGGGCTTTCAGGACATTCTTTTACAGCATTTGATACAGAACCGTGCATGACCGAACAAGGAACGCAGGAATATTTAAAGGAATTAAAAGAACTAAAAAGAAAAATACAAAAATAAAATGCAGGTTTATATTGGAATCGAAGTTGATTTTTATACTGGGATATAACAAGGAAACTGATAAGGAAATGGGACTTGATTTTTAGATTGGATCTGTTCATTATGTGAAAGATAGAGAAAAAGATGAGTATTACTGTGTTGATAACACGCCTGAAATTTTTGAAATATGGAATATTATGCAGATGAAGACGAAAGGGCATTTCATTGAAGCATATTTTTGATAATATTGTGGAAATGGTGCATACTCAAAAGCCTGATATTATTGGGCATTTGGATTTAGTTAGAAAATTTAACAAAGATTTGAAATATTTTGATGAAAATGCTGACTGGTATCAAAAAGAAAGTAGAATATGTGCTGGATGAAATAGCAAAACTGATGCGATTATTGAAATTAATACTGTGGATGTCAAGAGATGGACACAAACCCTTATCCAAGTCATTTCAATACTGGAAAAGAATATTAGCCAAAATATTCCCACTACAATTTCTTCTTGATGCACAATGAAACTAAAAATATTGATTTTTATTTGAAGAAAGTCTTGAAATCGCTAGAAAAGTTGGGTTTAAGAGTGTGAAGATTTTTGGATGGTGGAGAGTTTAAGGATTTTGAGATTTAAAAAGGAAAATAATAAAATGAAAAAGCATATTAATGCTCTCACATACTGTATATTTATTTTTACAATTATTTTTGCAAAAATTGTTTCTGATAAAAAGCAAGCAAAATAAAATTTGAATATTCTGCAAATGAGCTGGAAAATACTTATTCACGATTTGGGATAGATTTAAGCAGGAATTGAAAATGGAAATCTTAAATTTAAAATGGCACTTACTTTATAAAACTTGATAAAAATATAAATTAAAGCAAAAAGTGATTTTAAAGATTTCGTACTGCTTGAAAAAGTTATGAATGGAAAAATTGTTTCTTCAAAAGATTTTAATAAAGTATTGGAAAGCAGATAAAGTTATTGGTGCAAAAAGTTTTAATATCAATTTTTGAGGATTTTAAAAATTTATCTTTAAAAATCGCAGGAAAAAGTTCTACATCTCTGTGGATGGCAAAAATGATGAGGAAGCAGATATTTTAAAATTTTCAATTTGAAAAATATTATTAAACTTACTTTAAACAATGTAAATATTAAAAATTTCCATAAGGTTAATGAAATTGAGAATCTTTTGAACTAAAACCTAAATGGAAAGCACTGATTTTAGAAAAGAAAATAATAATAAAATTGTTTTAAAGCATTTAATAACTTCTGAAAATGATTTAGGGTACAGGGAGTAAATGTGATTAAAGGAAGTATTTTTCCTGAAAAAGTGAAATTCTAAAAAGGATGAAATTGATAAGAATGTTAAAGATATTTTGGTAAACAGGAAAGATTTTACAATGAAATCTCTGAAGAAAAGATATAGAATGTAGGAATAAATTTAGAAGAAGAAATAAAAAGGATAGCAATATTGTGAAAGTTAATAATGAATATTATCTGAATATGAAACTGAAAATATTTTCAAACTGTTCCGAGAATACGATGAGGGAAAGATATTGTAAAAATTTTAAAAGTTTAATAAATCTATGGGAAATCAAAATTCGGATTTTGAATCTTATGATTTAGAAGCAAAGCAAAGTGAAATATTTGAAAATGTCAATAGAATTATGGGATTAGTCAAGATGGATGACATTTCAAAAAGAACTTGTATTAGAAGGCAGGGTAACAGCAACAGTTTTATGTACGGATATTTAAAATGGCTCATTTCGTTAAATAAAATCGAAAATATTCATACAGATTATATTGAAGAAATAAACTGATAACTGAAATCAAATCTATAGATTTTTCATGATGATGAAAATTATGACATTATTGACATTAAAAGAACTCAATAAATTAAAAATTTGGAAGATATTTATATTATAGAAAATCGAATTAAAAATATTGAATATGTTCAGTATCTAAAAATTTAAAAATGCTGTTTATTCTCAAGATCTTATTATAAAAGTAAGATTTCCAAGGTAGATTTTAAAAAGAATATTGAAACAGCGTCAAGAAAATTAAAAGGAAAATAACTTTGCTTTTGGAGTATTATTATTTAGCAAGAAATTTATGATTAGTTTATGTTTATTATCAAATTAAAATAAAAGGAATGGTATATTATTATGAACAAGATAAATCTTAAAAATGGAATAAGGATTTGCATATTGATCATGAACAATACTTTCTGCAACAGCTATAAGTACAGCAAAATGATATTTTCATGAAAATCTATATTCTTTTAGATCTAAGCGAAAGGTTGAGAACCTGATCCGATTCTGAATTAGCAAAAGGTTACATAGAACAGAGATGTTTCCACAAGAGTGAAGCTGAATCAAGACTGGTTTGGGGAACTGCCTGTCTCGGCTGATTAAAGGACGGGAAAAAGGTTTCTGATACAGAGAAAATTCAAGTTTTGGATGTTTTACAGATGAGGTAGTGCGAGATTTTTCATGAGATACATGGAAGGCAAGGAAAATTTCCAACAAAAGATTAATTGATATCTCAGGCGAGGAAGTTTTAAAAGCCTTCACAATAGGGCAAGTAGGACTTAAATCCCAAGAAACCAAGTAAACAGTAACGGAAAAGCTATTGTGAAAGAAAAGCTGGGAACCAAACAGCAATCCATATTCTATAAAACCTGACGGAGATGTAGGAGAGCCTTTACAGAAAGAGGATGCATCCTGGGGAGCAAATTTTAGAACACGAGATTATATGCACTTTGGCTTTGTAGAAATGTGAAAAAGCGAAATAGAGGCGATGAAATGAGCAGACAGTAAATGAAACTACGATTGACAGTTTTATGATAAAATGAATTAAAAATACTGGAGTATTGTGCTTATGGAAATGCCATGATTTCATTTAGAAACATATTGATGAAAAATGAAGATAATTTCTCTTTATTATCGTGGTAAGGAAATAATGGTGGAGATGGTTATCATGCGATTGCACGCCATATTTTCAAAGGGAAATGTCAAAATGTAATAGTAATGAAAATATGAGTAATGATTGCATGATAAATGACAAATTGCAAGAATATAATTAAAATATTTTATAAAAAAGAAGAATTGGATAAGTTGCTTTTGGAATCTGTAATGTTAGTTATTGGAAGGAATTTTTGGAACAGATTAACTAGAACAAAAGGAATTTATCAAGAAATTATCGATCAATACATTAAGTAATAATAAAAAGTTTATTCAATCTGATTCCTCCGAATTAATGGTGATAATGGTGGAAATTATGGAATTTCAGTCAAGCTGATATTACAATTTCATTTGTTACTTACAGGATTTTTAAATTCAAAACAGATTACTTAGAAAAGTCATTATTGAAAATATTGATTGAAACGAAACTACGATCAATCATTTAGTCAAAGAATATTATTTAACACCTGACATGGTAGAGTTTTCATATAAAAAGAAATGAAGATTCCCATAAGGGAGATTTTTGGAAAAGAACTGATTTTTGCTGGAAAGCAGTGGATTTTATGGGTCAGGAAATATAGCGGCAAAATCGTGTGAGAACTGGAGCAGGACTAACTACTATAATTACTGGATAAAAATAACTTTCATTAAATGCATTTGTGCCAAGCTATGAGTTTCCAATTAATTTTGACAATATAAAATGAAAATCTCGAAAAATTAGAAAATGAAATTTCAAACTGCGAGGTAATTGCACTAGCCAGGGATTGGAAAAAGTAGCAAGCTCTTTTTAATTTTGAAAAATTGATCATATTGAGAAAAACAATAAAGGAAATACATAAAAACTGGTATTAGACGCAGATGCCTTAAATTTGGTTACAGAAAACAGAGAACTTTTTGATAGAAATATGTAGTGTTTTGACACCACATTTAGTTGAATTTTCACGACTGACAGAAATTCTTACCTGTAAGAAATTAATAAAATAAATTTTGAAATAACAAAGAATTTTCGCATATGAATAACTTTACTATTAGAAAGGTAAAAATACACATTATTACAAATGGAGAAGAACTTTTTGCAACAGTACAGGAAATTACACATGGCACGTGGAATGAGATTGTTCTAACAGGAATAATATGTTCACTTGCAGGACAAAATATGATTTAATGAAATTCATTATTACATACTTTACATGGTAAACACAGCATGAATTGGTAAGCAAGGCAGTATACTCGTGAATGCAACAGATGTGATTGATAATATTTCAAGTATGAATAAGATTTTTAAAATAAGTTAGAGGATATTTGAATTTTTAGGAGTTAGCTATGATTAAAATGATATTATTGATTATGATGAAAGTATAAAACGAGAATATGAAAGCGATTACTTTAATGATAAATGAAATTTTTCCTGACTAAATATGAAAAAGGATGTTGAGAGAATACAGTTATTTATTTTAAGGATGAAGTTAGAATTTCATTTTTAATTTGATTTTTCTGATGATCTGATTTGGTATGAAGAATGTGATTTTATCGATCGAGTAAGACATAGCTTATATAGCATTTTCCGAACTAATTAATTCTAAAACTGAAAATTATTTTAGAATACATTTGAGGAAATTTATTGGGAAATAGTTCAAGCATTCAAAGCATAATAAAAAGTTTTAAATTTTGTGAATGAATTAAAAATGGAAATTAATGAATTTCTAAAAATATTCCTCCGAAAAAGTTAAAGAACATCGTGAAATTATAAAAAGAATATGCTGGAAAATTTGGAATAGAATAGAAAAAGTCAAAAACCAAATCCAAAAGATTATATTATGAAAAAGCACTGCTGTTTATTCTCGTTAAACTAGAAAAATTTATTGAACATTCAGTCATCGAAGAACAATTTCTTACAAAATTATGTTTGTATTTTTAAAACGACTTATTCGGATGATTTTAACGATAACGGATCGTTTTCAAATTTATTTTTCTAATAAAAGTTGATAAAGGAGTCTGTCAGATGATACAAAAACTTTTTCATTTGAATTGCAAAATTGCAAATAGTTTTGATGAATTTATGGATATTGAAAATTTTGATTTAAGCAATTATAGTCGATATTTTCGTTAGTATAAAATAATTATATTTGAAAAACAAGAAAGATGTAGTACAACAATATAGATAATTTATTTATAATTTTATGATAAACAATTAATATAAGAAAGGAATGAACAAAAATGGCATTATTTTCTGCAACGATAAAAATCAAGAGACAAAAGAGAAAAGTGGAGACAGGCTAAGCAAACAATTTTCTGCAAACAATGAAGAAAATGTACATGGAGTTAGTACAATCTCAATGGAAACAACAATCACAGGAACTATTGAATCAAATTCTGTATTCAAAGATGGAGGTGTCCCAACGGAGACATCAAAGGAATACACTTGCACGTTGGAAAGACAGGGACTGGTAAATGGAAATGTTACAGCTGAAACAGTAGTAGTTGATGGAGAAGTTTCAGGAGAAATCTGCACGACAAAGTGGAAATAGGGAACTACAGGTAAAAGTATACGCTACAATAACTTCAGCTGTGTTTGTAATTCAGGAAGGCGGTCTATTTGAAGGACAGAAAGAAATAAAAAGTCGCCCTTATAAAAGAAGAACAGTAAAAAGCAAGACAGAAAAGCATAAATGATTTAGAAACCCAAAGAGAATACTGTAAAAGAGACATAAGGAATCATAATTTAAAAATTTTAAAAATAAATTATCATAGTCATAGACTCTAAATTAATGTATGAGTTTATGACTATTTTATATACATAAAAATAAATTTGAAATTATAGGTATAAATCTAAAGTGAAATTGTGATAAAATCAGTAAGTAAAATGATTAAATAAAAAGGAACGAGATTTAATAATGAAATTTATTACATTTATCTGAAATAAAGGATATTATTGAATATAATATGAGTTTTGAGTCTATTGATTATGATAAAAAAATCTCGAAAGAAATAGAAACGGAATCGAAAAAATATTGTGATTTTGGGAAATTTTCGATGAATTCACATGGACATCAAAATATTTTTAGAAAAGGCTGTTAAAACAAGCTAAAGAAAAATTTGAGACGATAGTTTATACTTTCAGTGAATATCCCAAAAATCAGTCAGACTAAAAATAACTACCTGTTCTGAAAAGGCTTATTTATTAAATGAAAATAAAATTGACTATCTTTATTTGGAAGAGTTTGAAAAAGTTAGGAATTACTCGCCTGAAGAATTTGTAGAAAAAGTCATTGTGATATTTTTGAATGCGACTGAAGTTTACTGTGGTTTTAATTTTACTTTTGGAAAAGAAAACTGGAATACTGTTACACTTGAAAAACTTTAGACAGGACATAAAATTAAATATTCAGGAACCTGTTTTGGATGAAAACAATGAAATTATAAGCAGTACAAGAATCAGAAATATATATAGAAAATACAAATTTTAGAAAGTGAAAAGAACTTTTGGGCATAATCTTTATTATTTCGGGAAAAAGTTATTTATGGAAAACAGCTTGGACGTGTTATTGATTTTCCTACAGCAAATTTACGATTTTGAAAATAAAAGTTTATCCTGAATTTGGAGTTTATGGAGTAAAAGATTTATATCGAAAATGACGAAAAAGTTTATAATGGAGTTATGAATATTGGTAGGAAATCCCTACAGTTGATATTGGGTGTGTTAAGTGTTGAGACAAACATTTTAATTTTAATGAAGATATTTACGGAAAAGTTATTTTAATTGAAGTTTTTGGAAAATATTCGACCCGAAAGAAAATTTGAATTCTGTAGATGAATTAGAAAAGCAGCAAATAGGCAAAATGATGTAAGTTACTGAAAAATAAAAATTTCATATTGGCGTATATCAAAGAAAAACAGACGCAATATGGAAACATACAATAAAGATAAAAACAGAAAATTTTGAAGAGCCTTTGATTTACTCTATTCATCTAATTGAAAAAGAAAATGGATATTAAATGCGATAAATATTTCACAAATAATAGATGATTATTTAAACTATATTCATTCACAAAAAGAATTAAACTTTAAAAATAAAAAGTTGAATTTTTGATAATGGCGACTGATTTAATTGAGATTAAAGCATATTCAGTATTAAATAGAGATAAAAATTTGAAAAAGATATGAAAATCTATGATAATTGAATATCGATTATTTAAAGAAATTTCTGAATTATTTTCAAAATATGAAAATCGCATATATTTCCTATACAAGAACAGGGAACAAAAGTATAGAAACATGAAATTAGAATACGATATTTCGAGCTTAACTCTAGATAATTTATTTAAAAAGTCTAAAAATTTAATCAATTCAAATAAATGAGAAATAAACCTGAAGAGCAAATGCTCTAAATTTAGAGAAGATACTTATTCGACAGAAGATGCTTATACAGAAAGTTTCTAGATTATAACATCTAATAATGAAATAGAATTTAATCATCTGTTAAAAATAAATTTTCCAAAAGTCTAGAATAGTAACATTTATTTCTCTGCATTCTTTAGATATGTTTAAAAATGGAGAAATTGATATAATTGTTGAAAATGATACTTTTTTATATACACTAATAATAATAAAACAAACTAAACTAAAAAAGTAGTTGAAAGGAAATTAATTAATGTTTAAATCTAGTTTTTATAGTAATGGTAATAAATATGTTAAGCCGTATTTTAGGACTTGTCCGGGAAATGATTATTGGAAGCGTTTTTGGTGCAACAGGAATGACAGATGCATATTTTCAGTGCTACAAAAATTCCTAAACTTTACAACGTTATTTGAGAAGGTTCACTCGGTACGGTTTTTCATCCCGATTTATAATCGTGGAATTGAAGAATCTGGAAAAGAGAGGACAGATGAATTTGTATTTTCAGTACTAAATTTAATAGTAGCTTTTACGTCAACAATGTCAATTCTTATGATTTCTGTTTTTCAAGACAAATCTTTAAAAAGTAACAACAGGTTTTGCAGATCCTGAAACGATTTGAAACTGCTAATATGCTTTTTAAAAGATAGTTGCTTTTTATTTTTTTATTTCATTGCACTTTCTGAGTCGTGTCATCGTTATTAAATAATTATAAAAAGTTTGCAATAGCTAGATCAATGGAATTGTATTTAATTTGACAATTATAATCGGAACATTCTTTTTGAAAAATAAAGATGGAATTTATGGACTTGGGATTGCTTATCTACTGTCAGGATGTTTTTCCAGCTTGGATATGATGCTTCCGCAATTTTTCAAATAATGAAAACTTATAAATTTACATTTAACTTTGATGATGAATATGTACAAGAAATGTTTTAGATTAATGATTCCAACATTAATCGGAATTTTTGGCTATCAAATAAACGAAATTATAGATAAACTCGTTTTGCGACAATGCTTCCAGCAGGAACAGCCAGCGCCTTAAATTATGCAAGCCGGCTATATTTATTGCCAATCGGAGTTTTCGCTATTTCAGTTGGCAGTAGTGATATTTTCCAACATTATCAAAAGGCAGTAGTAAAAATAGAATGAAAAACAGTAAGGAGAGTAGTTCATCAAGGTCTGTATATGTTAGCATTTTCTAATCGTTCCTCTTCAGTTGTATTATTTGGATATGCACAGGAAATTGTGACATTAATTTACAAAACGAGGGCATTTTAGTGACAAAAAGTGTAGTTATACTTCTGAAACATTACAATTTTTACGCAATCGGACTATTATTTTTCTCAACGATACATCTTCTACAAGAAGCCATTATGTATTCAAGGATAGAACTTTGCCAGTAATTTCATCATTTACAGGAATCGAGATTAATATTCTTTTGGACTGGCTGTTATACAAACAATATCGGCATGTCGGATTAACATTCGCAACATCATTTTTCCGCAATGGTAAATTTCCTGATATGTATACATATCACTTACAAAAACGATATGTACGATTACAGAACTTTCAAATACTTTTGTAATACTATGAATCACGTTTGTCTGTTTCAGGAATTTCTATTTTATATTTCAAAAATGATAAAATTGAATATATTGTAGAGATTCAGCATTGCTATTAATTTAACAGTATTCGTTGCAATTTATCTGTATAATCTGGTTTATTTTAATTTCAATTTTTAGAAAAGACTATGATTGAGAATGCTGAGAAGAGCTTTTAAACAGAGGGAGTAAATATGATACAGGAAAAATCAGATATACAAAAACAGGCAAAAGAATAGAAGTTTACGAATTTAAAAGCTAAAACTTTGCATCAGAAAGTAGTAATGAGTAAAAATCAGTTTGAAAGAACATATTTTTCCAAAAACATCCTGAAATCTCGCTGGAAATAATAAAAAGAAGTACTAGAAAATCCAGATTTTGTGACAAAACAGTCAAAAATCCCGAAAAGAACATTTTTATCAGATTGGAAAAGTGAAATTACTTTTGTAGTCATTTCCCAACATAAGAATGTAAAAAAATTTAAGATTTGTATTAACGGCCTTTCATGGCAAAAAGATACAAACTTTTTGAAAGATATACATTACAGATATAAAAATAAAAATATCAATTTATGAGAAAATTATTAATACTAATCCTTTTTAAAATAGGCATAAGAGTTTTGTAATGGGATTGTTCAATAACTAATTCATAATTATTCAACTTTTTCCTTATTTTTCGTAGGATTGCTCATTGTCGCAAATCCTACAACCTATAGTAGTCTACGACATTTTTCTGCACTGACAAAACTCGCTATGCTCAAACAGTTTTGCCAGTACAGAAAAATGCCCGACGGATTATTTTATACTAGGCTCTGTTTAAAAATGAAAACTATCTTAGAATTACTTGAAAATACTGATCTATATTCTTTTACTAGAAAAGTTTGTAATAAATTCGTTATTTAAACAGGGGTTAGTATAATCAGAAAAATTGAATACAATATTAAGAAAAATCATCGTAATAGAAAGCGTATAAGAGACTAAATTCAACTTAGTCATACTTTTTATTGTCGATGATTTTTATATGCTTTAAAATCGTTTATTTTGATTTTTCAAATTTTATATTTATGTAAAACATAAATCAAATTTTTGATATTATATCTTATAAAATCTACAATACATAATATTTTTATAATTTCACAAAGTTCTATAAAAGTTCTATTTTTATAACACTAAAATCCTATTTAAATAATAAATCTGTTTTATTTAGTAAGTAAAAATAGTTTGAACACTTGCATCTCTACAATATTTGTATCCACTTTTTGCTTTTTACATCTTTCGAAAGCTTCTCGATAAGCTTTGTCTCCTTCTTTATATAATTTTTGGATCAAAAAGTTCACATCCAAAAACACTCATTCCTAACGAAACTAAAAAGTAGCAACTTGATTATTCTTTTTCTGATAATAATTCCTCCTAGTTTTTATTTTATAATTTAAAATTATTTATTTAATTTTTCCATTAACTGGGCATTTGCATCCTTATACAAATGAGAATATGTATTTATCGTAGTTTGTAAATTATCGTGTCCCAGCCGTTTGCTGATAGCAGTGATGTCGGCTTGAATAAACAGCAAATATGAGGCGTGAGAATGCCTGAAAAGTCATGAAGGCTTATTTTTTGCAAATTTCAGCTTGCATACTGTATTTTTCTAGAAATATATCGTAAGTTGAGAACTTTTTAAATTAAAAATTCTAGCACTATTTATTTTTTATATTTTGATTTATTTTTAAAGTTTCAGAAAAATATAATTGTAAATCCGAAATAAGAGTTTTCGGTAACAAAATACTTTTCTTATCGACCCCTAAAAGTTTTTTTGGAGTAGTAATATAATCTTTTTATTTATATGCGAAAGAGTTTTGTTTATATCAATAAATTTTTCTTCCAAATTAATATCATTTTCAGAAAGAGCCAAAAGTTCACCCAATTCTAAGTCCAGTCCAAAAACAAAATCTTTAAACACAATAATAGAATCAGAATATTTCCCTGTTTTTCTCTTTATTTTTCAGTTCTAGAAAACTTATAAATCTTTTCAAAAATCATCTCACTGACCAAATTTTCATTTCAGAACGATGCTTCCAAAAAGTCCCTATATTTTTACAAGGATTTTCATTTAGGTCTCTGATATTTTAGTAGCCCAGTTAAACATACTTTTTAATGCTGCATAAATATTAGACTTAGAATTTTCACTAAACAGCTTTCCCATTTCCGTGTTCCTTTTCCAGCATTTCATTTTGCCATTCTCGAATCATAAAAGAAGTAATCTTTATTCACTTTCAATTTCATCCAAAAACGGTAATATATGCAAAACCTGAAAAAAACGTTTCTACAGTATTAATGGCGGTAGGTTTATGTCTTTTTCTATAGTCTTTCAAAAATAAAGTTCATATAAAGTGAATGAAATGACATATTTCATAGATTTTGAAATCTTTTTCTTAAATTCGTATTCATATTCTTGAGCTTCTTTTTTTCTTCTTGAAATCCCAGTCTTTTTATACTTTTTATTCACACCTTTATAGTCTTTTAGCATAAAAACATTGCATACCAAGTCTTTTTATCCACATTATAATAAACAGGCATTTTAAAGTTTCTCCTTACTTTTACATCGTTTTAAAAATTACTTTTTGTTATAATTATACCATATTTTTGGGAAATAAAGTATTTTTATTCAGTTTATAAAAAGCTTTTTAATCTGTTTGTCGCTGAAACATATAAAGCAGAAATTAACTAAATATTTTTCTGAATTAATTATATTTTTATGTTTCGTATGGTATACTTAATTTAAGTTAACTCTAAAAAGAAAGCAGAGTGTAACAGAATGAAATTACTAGAAATATTTAAGATTTCTAAAGATTAAAAAGAAAAGACAGTCTCGAAAAATGTAATTGATGATGAACAATTAAAAATAAAATTTGTTTATCCTGAAGATGAAGAAATAGCAAAAATTGTTGAAAATGAAGTTTTTGAAAGCATAGAACTCTTAAACAAATTCTGAAAAATAAAAATGAGTTAGAAGATATTTTAAATGAAAAACATAAAACCAGGTCCTTTTGAGTATGATTTGGTGGGACATGACTGCACTGGAACATATTACTATGAAAATATCTGGTTTATAGATTTGCTTGCAACAATTTATGAATATACAGATGAAAAATAAGAGATCTAGAAAGAAAAGATATGCTGTGAAGCAATTTTAAGTGATTTTTATTATTTTGGAGTAACTTTTCCTGATAAAGTTTATGCAGATAAATTTAACTATATCGAAAAACATTTCCGACGAATTATACGAAAAAGCCCTTTTAGAAGAACAAAGATTAAAAAGAAACTGTACAAATTTTCTGATGAATATCTAGAAGAAGTAAATAATAAAAATACAAAGAATTTATAAATTTTTGAAATTTCAAGACATAAAAAATGAATATGAAAAAGAAGAAATTGCAGAACTTGAAAACATACTAAAATCAAATAATTTATAATATAGACAACGAATCCGAAGAAGAAGATACAAACATTATTAAAAACAAAATCATTAATTTTATTGGAAATAGCAAACATTTTTCATACCAAAGCAAAAATATTTGGATTATTGAACTGGTAATAAAAATTTTTAGAAAAATTATTCCCTAAAGATTTGGCCAAATATAGAGCATTATTTTGTATGGAAACTTTTAAATCAATTATATCTTTTTGAAATTGAAGATTTAAACGAGTTAAATAAAAGCTGAGTTTGAAATGATACGAAAAGTTATATTCAGTATTACAGATTTTACGATAAATTAAGTGATGGAACGAAAGAAAAAGTTTTTGTAAGGATATTGAAAAATTTTTCAAAAATCCTAATTTCTACAACAGGAAGTGTTATCGGTAAACAGCTAACATAATCAAATCAGTAATATGAAATATAAATGAGAGAGCAAAGTGTTTCGTATAAGCTACAAAAGAAAGAAACGACACCCTCAAAAAAACACATAGCATTATACTATAATAGTACATTAATCTTTACCAAAAATACATAACATATATTATCGGACTAAAATGTTTTATTTTTAAAATATAAAATAATATAGTATTTTATAATTAAATTAATTTAATTAATACGTCCGATAAAAATACTTTATATTAATTATTATGTTAATATAATATTATTATATCCAATCATTATCATTTCATTTAATACCATCATAATACATATCATATATCTTCTTTTTAACTCAAATTATACAATTCATATATCAGTTCCTGTGGTATTTTTCTCATCTAACTTTCCACAAAATCCTCATTGGTTTATCTCCATAGCTTTCTATAATAATTGGCTTTTCCCTAGATAAATAAAACGGATTTGTTTTATTATTATCCATGAATGCATATTTTCCTTATAAATATGTGGACACTATACCCCTAATTCATTATGATTAGTAAACATTTTTCCCTACACTTGAAGTATGAGCAGTTTTAGGCTGGCTTATCCATTGAATTATGTCGTCTGCAAAAAGAGAATTATCGTATTTTTAAATTTTCCTGCAAAATATGAGTTTTATCAATTGTTGCAAAAAAAGGCAAATATCTTTATCTGTATTTAGCATAACCTGCTCTCCAGCTTCCTTTTTGGAACTTTTTGAATCCAGTAAAATTTGCAGTTCAATTCTTTTATATTTTTTTATATGGAATCAAGATATTTTCATTAAATATTGAAAGATTATTGTTTTTCTTAAATTCTGATAATCCTAAATATAGTAAATCTTTCTAGCCTGATTTTTTTAAAATTATAATTTGTGTTTTTGAGAATTATCTAAATCTATAAGTTTTAAATTTATTTCATTATTATTTCTCTTTTTTATTTTTCAAATATTTTATTATATTTTTTAGAAATTTTAAATAATCATTATTTTTTTGAATTTTTGTTCCAAAAATTTTATCTTCAACTAATTCCGTAAAAATACGATTTATTACATATTCTTTTTGAAAAATTATCTTTTAATATTAAAATAATTTTTATATTCATCAACAATAATTTCTAAATTTATAAAATCGTTGTTTATCAAATATTTTACAATCAAATACGTAAACGGCTCTACAATCGTTAATTTTCTAAATATGCCAAAAATTCAATTTCTTCTGAATTTAATAAAAGATATTTTATTTTGTTTTAAATTTTCAGAATTTTCAAATTGTAATTGTGCATTATAAAATGAGCCTAACTTTTAGGGATAACTCTTGAAATAATTCAATATTTGTATCAAAAGTCACTCACTTTTTAAAAATTTCATTTTCTGATTTTCCAATTTCAGCTTTTATAATCTAAATACAATTTCCTTTTAAAAATATTTTTTGAACTAAAAGTTAATCTTTTTCTATTTTTTTCAATAATACGATTTTTGACAAATTCTATCTAGCTCCACATAACAAGATTTTTGGGAATATTTGAAAATTGATTTTTAATTTCGTTTATAATTTTTTTCTTTTTAGTGAATAAAAGTATCCTTGTTATCAACTTCACTTTGAAAAAAATAATTTATTAATAAAGTAATCTTTCTTGTGATTTCCAATAAAAATCAATAATTGTAACAAAAATCTTTATTTTTCAGCCTTTCTCAATCCTCTTCCCAATTTGCTGTATAAAAAAATTGTTGAGGACATTGTGGGACGTAAAAATAGCAGTAAATTAATTGTTGGAATATCAATTCCTTCATTTAAAAATATCTACTACACATAAAAATTTCAATTTTTGTTTTTTTAAATTTTGTCTAAAATTTCTGATCTTTCGTTTGAACTTGTATTTGCTGTGATTACAGCGGATTTATAACCTTTGTTTTGTAAAATTCTTCTTTCATAAAAAAAGCATGCTCTATATTTTGGCAAAATGCGACAGCACTTAATTTATCACCATCAAAACCAAATTTATTTGATTTTTTTCAACAATATAATCGGTACGTGTGTTCAGTAATAAATTTTCTAATAATACTTTTTCATTATATTTTCCCATTTTTTTGTAAGGAATATTATCATAATTAATCGTATAATCATTTACTCCAAAAATAATGAAAAAGGAACAATCAAAGTCTTCTTCCAAAGCCTCTTTTATTCCAATTTCATCCACAACATTATAATCACAAAGTGATAGAATATCTTTTGCCATCCATACGTTTTTGGAGTTGCTGTCAAATCCTAATAGAAAATTTTGACTTGAAAAATATGATAATGTCTTTTTAAATAACTGTCTGACATTGAATGATGAAATTCATCAACTATGATGTAATCAAAAAACTAGGTTTAAATTCATTGTAACAATTTCTTAATGATTGAATCGAAGCAAAAAAATCATACTTTTTATTAATTTCTTTTAAGCCACCGTAAATTCTTCCAAATTCATTTTTATCAATTTTAAGAATTTCTCGAAAAAGACATTTATTGCATTTTCCAGCAACTCTTCACGATGAGCGATGAAATAAAAATTTTTATATTTGAAAGTTTTTGGACTTTTTCTATCATTTATTTCAAATAATTTATTTTTCATTATTAGAATTAATTTCAAAAACTGTTTTATATCCATTGCAGCAAGATAAGTTTTTCCTGTACCAGTTGCAGAAATTACAAGGCCCTTTTTATTGCCGTTTATTCTAGTTTCTTTTAGCTTTTTGCAAAACTCTTTTTGCATGCTATTTGGTACAAATTCATTTTCTTGTTCAATTTTTGGTTTTTCTATAATCAAAAGTATTTTTGTGCATTTATAGATTTTTTTATATTTTTCATATTCATCAATAAAATCTTGTGTCAATTCTATTGCTTCATTACTATGCCACAACTTTCTCAAACTGATTTAGCGATTTTTCCATAAATATTAAAAAACTGCTATCTGTCAGCTTTCACATTCCATTCTCTCAGCCGAATACAAATGCACTTTGACTAATATTAGATGATCCGATTACAACACTATGATATTTTTTTCCTTTTTCAAATAAATATGCTTTTTGTGAAAAACTCTCGCTTGAATTATTATAAATCTTTACTTTTATATTTCTTATACGACAAAAGTTTTTCGTAATGCCTTTGAGTCCGTAATATTTAGATAAACAGATGTTATAATTTCCCCTTGAATTCCTTGTTTTTCAAGTTCATCCAAAGTGCTTATTAATAACTGTATACCTGAATATCTTTATAAAACTTACTATAAAATAGAATTTTTTTACAGTTTAGTAATTCCTGTTTTAAATAAATAAAAAAATTACGAAACTTTAGCTTTTTCGTTTATAATTAATTCATTTATATTTCCGATTATATCTTTATTTTTTTCGTTTTAATGGTAACTCAAAAGTGAAAATCAGTATTTTGAATTTTTATTTTTTTCTGATTTCATCTGTAAATGCCTGATTTAATAAATACAACTGTTTTTTTCAGTAAATTCAATAACTTTTTGATAATCATTTTTCCCAATAAAATTAGAAATTTTTTTCTGAAAAAGTTTCTAGAACTTCAAATTCCAAATTTTCCTTGTATTCAGTTATTTCTAGAAAAATTATTATTTTTTTCTTCTGTATTTATTAAATTATTTGACTCAGATTTTTTTGACTAAAATACTCATTTTCACTCCATTTTTTTTTATTTTAATTATATTTTTGACAAATAAATTTATTTCTTTAAATTATTCTTTTTCTAAAAATTCTAAAATTCTCTTATTTCCAGTCTTTATGCTTCATCATCTTGAAGAAAATATTCTAAACATTATTAAAAACATCATAGTAACTGCCGTGCAACTGGCTTTCTTCAAATGGGAACATTATAATAATTGGCACATTCCATAAGTTTTGGCCATTTGTAATTTTCCATAGGAAGAACCGTTTACTTTTGACGATGTCTATATTTGTTAGCATTGTATCAAATTGATTTTTGCAAATGGAAAATCTACGAAAACTTCTGTCAAATTTTTATGTTATGAGCGACAAAATGGTTTGTATCCTGACAAAATAAAAAGAAATTATCCATATCTTCCTTAAAAGTCAAAGGATATTCAATTCCTGTATTTTTGAATAATATTTTTCTTTCACTTAAAAATTACATCGTCTGTCAAGCCATTTTACACTAACTGCCCCTTCATTTAATTCCTCACCTTCATTTCTGAAAATAAAAAATCTGTTAAATTCAGACACTTTTTTTCCATTTATTTCTCTTCTTCTCCAGAATTTTCAGAATTATAATTCACTTTTATTGCAGACATTGACAAAACAGAACTTCCTGAAATCCATTTGTTTCCACATCAAAAAAATATTATATTCTTATTTAGTCTTTGTTCACTTTTTCTCTTTTCCTTATATTTTTACACAAGATATAAAAATTAATCATTTAATTTTAATACTGATAAAAACGCCTCTTGTGGTATTTCTACATTTCCAATTGCCTTCATACGTTTTTTACCTTCTTTTTGTTTTTCTAATAATTTTTCTTACGTGTAATATCTCCACCATAACATTTTGCAAGTACATTCTTTCTAAGTGCCTTAATTGTTTCCCTTGCAATTATTTTTTTGTACCCAATGCAGCCTGTAATGGTATTTCAAACTGCTGTCTTGGAATTACATCTTTTTAATTTTTCAACGATTGCACGTCCTCTGTAATAGGCATTATCTTTATGAGCAATGAATGAAAAGGCATCTACTGGATTTCCACTTACCAAAATATCCACTTTTACCAAATCTGATTCCTTGTATCCAATCATTTCATATTCAAATGAAGCATACCCTTTTGTACGTGATTTCAATTTATCATAAAAATCAATTACTATTTCTGCAAGCGGCAAGTCGTAACTTATCATTGTACGAGTTTCATCAAGGTAATTCATATTAAGGAAAGTTCCTCTTTTTTCCTGACAAAGCTCCATTACATTTCCAACATAATCTTTTGGAACAATGATTGTCCCTTTTACGTAAGGCTCCTCAATGTACTTTTTCCCTTCTGGAAATTCCGCAGGGTTGTCAATTACAATCATTTCCCCTTGTTCAGGTGTTACGTTATATTTAACCGATGGTGCTGTTGAAATCAAGTCAATGTTAAATTCACGACGCAATCTTTCTACAACTATTTCCATGTGCAAAAGCCCTAAAAATCCACATCTGAATCCAAATCCCAACGCAAGTGATGTTTCTGGAGCATAAGATAATGAAGCATCATTTCAACTGTAATTTTTCCAATGCTTCCCTTAAATCTTCATAATCATCTGTTGAAACTGGATAAATTCCCGCAAAAACCATACTTAATGCAGGACGGTATCCTTCAAGAGCTGTATCTGTCGGATTTTTCACATGCGTAATTGTATCCCCAACTTGTGTATCTTTGATTGACTTAATTCCAGTAATAATATATCCAACTGAGCCAACTGTCAATTCATCAACTTCCTTTCATTTTAGGTGAGAAAATCCCAACTTCCAATACGTCAAATTCCTTTTCGGTAGACATAATCTTAATTCTGTCTCCTTTTGCAATTTTCCCTTCAATTATTCTAATGTACGTTATAACTCCTCTAAAATCATCATAATGTGAGTCAAAAATTAACGCCTTCAAAGGACTGTCAATTTCTCCTTTAGGTGCTGGAATATGTTCAATAATTGATTCCAGCAAGTCTTCAATTCCGAATCCAGTTTTTTTCCAGAAAACAAGAACAGCATCATCTGCTGGAAGTCCCAATAACTTCCTCTATTTCCAACTTAACCTTGTCAGGATCCGCTGAAGGTAAGTCAATTTTATTTATTACAGGCAATATTTCCAAATCATTTTCCAAAGCCAAATACACGTTTGCCAATGTCTGTGCTTCAATTCCCTGTGCAGCGTCAACTACAAGCAAGGCCCCGTCACAAGCTGCAAGCGATCTTGATACTTCGTAAATAAAAGTCAACGTGTCCCTGGTGTATCAATTAAATTTAATTCATAAGTTTCCCATTTTCGAGCCTTATATTTTCAACGTAACTGCCTGTGCCTTAATCGTTATCCCTTTTTCTCTTTCTAAATCCATGCTATCCAACAGCTGATCTACCATTTCCCTTTGCGTTACAGTCCCTGTCTTCTCCAAAAGCCTGTCCGCAATAGTGGATTTTCCGTGATCAATATGTGCTATTATCGAAAAATTTCTTTTTATTTTTGATCCAACATTTATATTGTTTCCTCCGTTTACTCGTTTATTATCTTCTTTATTATATTTTTTTAAAAATGAGTAACTATTCTATCCGAACCTAGTTACTCAGCAATATGTATATTATATAATAATTTTGCATTTTTCATAGTCTTTGTGAAAAATATTTTATCAAAATTCAGTTATTTTTTAATATATTCAATTTTTCGAAAAATTATAGTAAAAACCCCTTTTAAAAACTGAACTTCAGACTACTTTTTACTTAAACCGTGAGTTTATATAATTTTTAATAGTTTAATTTTAAATAGATTCTACATTTTAAAATTGAAATAAAAATTATATTGTATCACTTAAATTATAAATTTATTTAACTTTTAACTGATTTCCAGATTGAAAAATAAAATAATTTATATTTGACAAAAATTCCCTAAAATATGATTTTTGGTATGGAAATAATCGGTTTTCGCTGAAGTCCATAAATTTCATAATTTTCATTGTCAAATCCAACTTTTCTAGCAATATTTTTTTAGAACGGAAAAATATGATAATCATTCGTTACAATCAATACTTTTATTTTTTTCGATTTTTCATTATTATTTAGAAATATTTTTTTACTATTTTCAATATTTTTTTATCTTTCTCAAGACTAAATCTAAAAATTCTCAACAGTATTCTTAGATTTATCCTCCAAAATAATTCTATCCTCACTAATTTCCATTTTTCAAAAGTTCCCTTTTTATCGCTAATCCTTCTGCCACATTTTCATTTTTCCCTTGTCCTCCAGTTGCAATAACCTTAACTTCTGGATTTTTCTTTAAATACTCTCGTTGCAGCCTTTATCCTTTCCATAAGTGATTTAGTCGGATTTTCTCCTTTTACTCTTTGCTCCCAGTATTATTACATAGTCTACTTTTTATTCTCATTTACGGCTTTTTCTATCAGTTATATATTCTTTTATTATAAAATATTGCACAAAAGCAAAAATAAAAACAAATATGATGATAGAAATTTTTATTACTGTTATAATTGTATTCTTCATAAGTTTTTCGATTTTAAAAAGTATCCTTTCTTAAAATAAAGGCTGTTCCATTTCTGAAAACAACCGCTATAAAATAATTATTCTTTCACGATAGCTGTAAAATCACTCCAATCTTCAACTTTAAAAAGCTCTAATATCCCTTACAGAATTTTTAAACCATTCGATAGATTTTAGTTTTGTTATGGCTTTATAAACTTCAGCTAAAGTATTTTTCAGTACTATTCACATATAAACTGCCTTGTGTCCATTCAAAACCCAGTATCTCCAATTCCTGTCGAATTTCATCATAAGCCCTGTTATATGGATCCCCATAATTTTTCAAATCATCAATTTTTAAATCAAATGCAATTGCATACATCTGCATCCCTCCTCTTTTAAATTTTTACAACAATATTTTAGTACATTTTACCATAATTGTCAATTTCTTTGTTTTTTTATTTTTTTATTGATGTTTTATTTAAAAAAATACTATAATAAATTATATAAAAACTATTGAAATATTTAAAAAAGAGGGGAAAAGATGAAAAATGAGAATCAAAAATAAAAGATAATTTTTTTATGAAGAGTTAGGGATGAGTAAATATGATTTTTCTAATAACTGTAATTAATGAAATAGGAAATTTTTCCATATGTAGTTTCAAATATATACGAAGATAATTCAACAAAAACTACAATAGTTGAAGATCAGGGTATGTATATTAATAATGGCTGGAATGAAACCGATGAAACAGCATTATATATTTCTGAGTGTAATTCTGATAGTGAAATTAGAGTTTATTATGGTTATGAAGAACTTTTTTTCTTATTTTTTTAATTTACTATTTTGAAAATATCGCTGATTATGCTAATTTAATAAATTTTGTTGAACAAGAATTGCATAATTATATAGAATATATGGAAAAATTTAAAAATTTTAGAATAAATGTTGATTTAGAAAATTTATTTAAAAGAGATAAATTAAGAAATTTTCTTATTAAAAATATAACGAGAAAAGAAAAATAAATATAATTTGGAGTTTATTAATTGTTATATAAAATATATAAATTATTGGGATATTAATATAAAAAAGAAATTTTTTTCTTGTCTTCTTGGAAAAAGATAGATTAAAAAGAATTTATGCTTAACAAAAAGAGTTTTTAGAATAAATGGAGTTGATTATTTTTCAAATTGAAGAAAAAGAAAAAAATATTCTGAAATATATAGAATAGAAATAGAAAATGATATTAAAAATAGAATATTATTCAAAAAGATTTAGAATATGAAAGTTTTGGAAATGTTGGCTTTTTATACAAAGAAAAAAATTTTGATATTGAAAAATAAAAAGTTTAAAAAGGTAAGAATTAAATTTTGAACGATATAGAGATAATAGGGATGAAATGAATGTAGAAAGAATTTCAAAAGAAGATTTTTTTAAAAGAACTTGAAAGTTATTGTTAATGCTTATGAAGATATTTATAATGATAATGAAGTTCAGAAAAAATGTTTGAAAAATATAAAGAAAATTTTTAAATAAAAATAAATTATCTTGTAAAAATAGATAGAGGATTTTTATCAGATGAAAAGTGGAAAAGGGCAAGTTCATGATTTAATCGAGGTCGATGATGAATAAATTATGAACTGATGATGGCTGGGCAGATTATTTATATTGGCAATCTCAAGATAAAAAACTTTAAAAAAAGGATTAACGAACTCATAAAAGATATTGAAAGAAATGGGAGCATTGAATGGAATGAGACTTTTGAAATATAGAAAAGGATTTTATCAAAGAATTGACGAAACTAACAGGCTTGTCTATGCCATTGATGAAAAATGGGAGTTTTATGGATAATTTCTTGTAGAGGACATTATTAAAATTAATTTTTTTTACATTAAAAAGAGTGGATAATACCACTCTTTTATTTTAAAGTATTTTAGTAAATACTTTAGTTTCATGAATATTGCTTTATTACACAATTAAAATTAAATAATTTAATTTACTGATTTTTCAAATCCACCTGTATAAAGCTGATAATAAGTTCCTTTTTGTGCAATCAGTTCATCGTGATTTCCACGCTCGATAATTTTTCCTTGATCAAGTACCATTATCACATCGGAATTTTTGATAGTTGAAAGCCTGTGGGCGATTACAAATACTGTTCTTCCCACCATCAACTTATCCATTCCTTCCTGCACAATTTTTTCTGTTCTTGTATCAATGCTTGAAGTTGCTTCATCTAGAATTAAAACTGGTGGATCGGCGATTGCCGCTCTTGCTATTGACAATAATTGCCGCTGCCCTTGTGAAAGGCTCGAACCGTCACCACTTAAATAAGTGTTGTAGCCTTGTGGCAAGTGTTTTATAAAATGATCGGCATTGGCAAGTTTTGCGGCTGCATACACTTCTTCATCTGTTGCATCAAGTTTTCCATATCTGATGTTGTCGGCAACTGTTCCAGAAAATAAGTGTGTGTCCTGTAATACAATTCCAAGAGATTCTCTTAAATCCTGTTTTTTTATTTTTTCAATGTTAATTCCATCATATCGGATTTTTCCAGAGTTAATATCGTAAAATCTGTTAATTAAGTTTGTAATTGTAGTTTTTCCAGCTCCTGTTGCACCCACGAAGGCAATTTTTTCTCCTGGCTTTGCATAAAGATTGATATTATGAAGTATTGTCTTTTCATCATTGTATCCAAATGTTACATCTTCAAAAACAACATCTCCCATCAGTCTTTCATAAGAAATTGTTCCGTCAGAATGTGGATATTTCCAAGCCCATGCACCTGTGTGCTTTTCAGTTTCTATAATATTTCCATTTTCATCAATATTTGCGTTTACAAGAGTTACATAGCCCTCATCTTGTTCAGGTGTCTGATCTAGCAGGTTAAATACCCTTTGGGCTCCAGCCGATGCCAATATTACTGATGTTAATTGCTGTGCAATTTGTGAAACAGGCTGATTTATTACTTTTATAAACTGCAAGAACGATACAAGTCCACCGATTGTAAAAGCCTGCAATATTATTAAACACAATTATTGAACCAAGAACTGCTGTAAGTACAAAGTTTATATTTCCAAGATTTCCGACAGCAGGGTCCCTAGAAATATTTGCAAATTTCATCGCATTGTTCGCTCTGTTAAATAATGCCGTATTCAGTCTGTTAAAACGTTCATCAGCTTTTTTTCTCATACGAAAAACACTTTTTACAACTTTTCAATCCTTCTATCATTTCTTCCACATATCCATTTACAATACCAATATTTTTTTGCTGTGCAGTATAGTTTTTGAACTTTTTGAAGAAATAGTTTTTGTTGTAATAATCATAATAATAATCATTACTACTACGAAAAGTGCTAGTGGAATATTTAATATAAACATTGAAATAAGGACACTTACAATTGTAATAATTGAAGATATTACCTGTGACAAGCTTTCAACCATCATATTTCGTAAAAGCGTCAATATCGCTTGAATAGACACTCATTATATCTCCATGTGCATTTGTATCAAAAATATTTTATAGGAAGCGATTCCATGTGTATAAACACATCATCCCTTAACCTTTTTCAATGTCCCCTGTGCAACGTAAATCATAAATATTTCATAAATATATGTACAAATACTAGCTCCACCATATATGACTGCCATTTTTAAAAATTAGTCTCACAAGCTCATTGATAAAGTTAGGATTATTTTTTTCCAATGTTAGGAATAATGATTCCATCAATCAATTCTTTTGAATACATTGTCCCAATAACCATTCCAAATGAACTCAAACAAATAAATACAATAACAAATAGTGTCTGTATTTTTATAATGCTTAAACATATATCCCTAATAATCGAATTAATCCTTTTTATCTGATTTTCGTGATTGCGAATTTTTCAGTTTTTTTTTATTTTACTCATTACTTGCATCACTCCCTTCTGTCTGGGATTCATAAACTTCACGATATACCTTGCTTGTTTTAAGCAGTTCATCGTGTGTCCTGCTGCTGTGATAATTCCATCTTCCAAAAACTAATATTTTATCAGAATCTTTTATTGATGATACTCTTTGTCCGATAATAATTTTTGTAATGTGTGGCAATTCATTTTTAGAATGCTTCCCTTATTAATTTGTCTGTCTTTTGTGTCAACTGCACTTGTAGAATCATCTAAAAATTAATATTTTTGGGAGATTTTAGCAAGGCTCTGCAATACATAGCCTTTGTCTTTGCCCTCCAGACACATTTCGCTCGCCACGTTCAATACGAGTGTCGTATTTTTTTAGGAAATTTTTGAATAAACTCATCAGCTTGTGCCAATTTGCAGGCATGTTCCATTTCCTCATCAGTTGCATTTTCATTTCCCCAACGTAAATTATCCTTTATAGTTCCTGAAAAACAGCACATTTTTTTGAAGAACCATCGCTACATTGTCCCTAAGCGTCTTTATATCATAATCCTTTACATTTACTCCGCCAACTAGAAAGTTCTCCCATCTAGAACATCATATAATCTTGGAATTAACTGAACAAGAGCCGATTTTGCACTTCCAGTTCCCCCAATAATTCCAATAGTTTCTCCAGATTTTATTTCCAGATTTATTTTTGTCAAATTCAGAACATCAGGATTGTTGCTGTAACTGAAATTAACGTTTTTAAACACGATTGAGCCATCTTTTTACCTCTGTTATCCCATTTTCAGGATCTTTTAATGCTTGGCTCTTCATCTAGAACCATCACAATTCTATCTCCGACGCTCTTGAAAACACAATATTTACAAGCATCATCGCAAGCATAAGAAGGCTCATAAGAATATTAGTTGTATAAGCAAAAAGACTTGTAAGCTGTCCAGTCGTGAGCTCATTTACAACAATCATCTTTGCTCCAAACCATGAAAGCAGTAAAATACATCCAAAATACTGTTATCTGCATTACAGGAGACACAAATATTATAATCTTTTCTCCTTTTTAAAAATCATATTTTTCAAACTTTTCAGTAGCCTTCTTTAAATTTATTAGTTTCATATTTTCTCACGGATATACGCTTTTTACAACACGAATACCGTTAATGTTTTCCTGAAGGCTGGAATTTATGTCATCATATTTTTTTAATTGCAGCTGTAAAAATTGGATGTACCTTAAAAAAATAACAAATACTAAAAAAACTTCCTAAAAAATAAAACTGCAACAATAAATATCATTGACAACTTTCGGACTTATCATAAACGACATAAATATTGCATACGCACATCATAAGTGGAGCCCTTACAAATCCTCTGATTAACATTTGAAATGAATTTCTGAATGTTATTAACATCTGTCGTAAATCTTGTAATCAGTCCAGCTGTAGAAAATTTATCAATATTAGTGAATGAAAAGGACTGTATTTTAGAAAATAAATCTTTTCTCAAGTTTTTAGCAAATCCAGCCGAAGCATAAGAAGCGTATTTACTGGCCTGTATACCACATAACAACGACAACATTGCCACTCCCAGAATGTTGCAAGTCCCATTATAACAATGAAACTTCATATCTCCTTTACCGTCATTTCCATTCAGTCCGCTGTCAATAATTACAGCCATAAGCGTTGGAATAAGCATTTCAAAAAATAACTTCTATTCCAATAAATATTGGCGAAATTAACGCACTTTTTATACTCCCAAGACGGGAAAATAATTTTTAACATATAAATAAACACCTCTCTTTTCTTATTATTTTATTAACTATAAAAATTTAAAAAGCACGAAACTTATTTAAGAAATAAAAACTCATTTTCATTAATAAATTTCAGTGCTTTTTATTTAGTTAGTATAATTAAATAAATTACCTAAATATCCAAATGTTCCATAAAATATCTTATTTGCAATCTCCACCAGTCCCAGTCATGAGCTACATCGTAACCCCAGAAATCATTCCATGCTGGAACTTCTTTTTCATAAAGAATGTCTGCAAGTTCTCTGTTACTAGGAAGCAGTTCTCCTTCCCAAGCTCCTTGTCCAATGCACACTATTATATTTTTTTCTGTCTGTAAATATCCAGATAAGGATGATCCCATGGCATATTTCTTAAAAAGTCAACAACAGAATTGTTATAAACAAGATCATCTTTTGTAATCTCCAAAAAACATTGACGCATCAAACATTCCGCTAAGGAAATCAATGTGTCAAATAAGTCAGGTCTTCTAAAAATACTATTCACGTGAGCTCCTCCCATGCTGCATCCTGTAACAATAATATCACTTTCTCCAAGAAATATCCTGTATTCTAGGTACAAATTCATTTGTAATATAATTAAAATATTTCTCCTGCATTTCTATCCTATGTCTTGGGTCTCCGTAAATGTCTGACCAGCTCTCAGCGTCAACACTTCCGACGCAGAATAATTGCAGTCTTCCTTGCTCGATGTAATCTGACAGTACATTTACCATTCCCAAATTCTTCATACTGGTTTGCAAGTTCCATCTTGTGAAGGAAAAACTAAAACAGGCTTTCCTGAATGTCCCATATCTTATGAATTCCATTTCTCTTCCCAAGATTATGGCTATATTCTTTTTCTGTATTCTATTTGCATTCTTTCTCCTTGTAATTTTATTTATTTTTTTATTCTTCAACTTTCTGATGTACAAAGCTTTATAAATTCTTCCATTTCTTCTTTTTGTGGAAAATTTTGCAGTGTACATATAATTTCCCCATAGCTTCTGCAAAAATATCCGGCATTCTTTCATCCATTACAATTGCATTTCCATATTTTTTTGCTTTAATTTCATCATGTGAATGTACATAATTTTTATTATCACGACGGCTTGCATAAACACAGTAGTTTTTCTATATCTTCATTCAACTCAGCTTTTTCAATTTTATCAAAAAGCAATCATATCAGCCCAGATTTGATAAACATCAGTATTATTGGCGTAATTATACATATCAGGAGTATATCCGCCTGCAGGACGCATATTTGCTTCAATCCTACATAATCCCCTTTTTACCCAAATCCTTTTTTTATTTTTCATTTAGTTTGAAAAATTCAAGATGTATAAATCTGCTTTTTACTCCAAAGCCCTTTTTACAGCATCGTCTTCCCTGCATCCAATAATTTTTTTCAGGCATTTCTTTTTCTACATAATAAAAATACATCCAGCCCTTTATTTACAATATCCATAACAGCAGGCTCAACTATCCCTGTTTCAAAAACAGGATTACCATTAGAATCAATAATTGCATCGTAAGATACCAAATCTCCATCAACATATTCTTCCATAATATATTTTACATTTTTGATTACGATTTTCAAAAAAATTCTTTCAATCTCTTTTTCATTTTTAATTTTATGAGTATCGCTCGCTCCAACCCCATTATCAGGTTTAGCAACTACTGGATATCCCAACTTTTATCAATAAATTTTTTTCGCTTTTTGCAAGTGTTGTTACTAATGAAAAATCAGCAAACGGTATTTCAGCTTTTTTATATGCTTTTTTTCATTTTTGATTTTTTTCTTTATATTTGCTATTTTATCAGCTTTTTATACCAGTTGTTATATTAAAATCTGAACGAAGTTTGGCATCTTGCACAAGCCAATGTTCATTATTTGACTCAAGCCAGTCAATTTTTTTCCGTATTTATGTGTAAAAAAGCTACTGCCTTCAAAACTTCATCATAATTTTCAAGATTAGAAACTTTATAATATTCTGTCAAAGCTATCCTTTCAATTTTTGATCCAATTGATCATATTCCATATCTGCAATTCCCTAATACATTTACTCCATTTTGCTTTTAATCTATCACAAAAATTCACAGTTGGTTTTTGGAAATTGTGGTGAAATGTAAACAAAATTCATAATATCTCATCTCCTTCTACGGTTAAAGTGTTTTATTATCACTATTTCTGTAATTCATTTTTTAGTAATTATATATCATTATAGCATAATTTTTGAAAAAAATGTAAATACCATTATTTCATACTGTCTTATCATTTTTAATTTTTATTAAAAACTAATACTGTTTTTATTCTAAATTTTTGAAAAATAATAAATTTATGTTATAATAATTTAAATAAAAATTAAGATATGAAAATGGAGGTCATTATGGATTCTGAAAATAATTTTTTTAGATAGGCAAAATAATAACAGAAATGGAGAAAGTGGGGTTATTTCAATAATATCGCAGAATTAAACAAAATCAGAGAAGAAGTGGCTGGAAGTTTTGGGCAGGAAAAATCAGAATTTCAGAAATTCTAAAAACATCCAAAGTAATGAAAAATGGTTCAATTAAGCTAACCTTAGATGAAATGACCATCAAGAATATAAAGACAATTGTCTCTATAACAAAAGTTCCTTTCCGTTGTAGGTGTTTTCATTGGAATACTGCATCTATTTGTATTTCTTATTGGGATTTTTACTATTTTTATTTCTTTAAAAATTTCTTAATTTTTGCTTCAGATCTAGACGATGCTGTTCAAATGGAAGATGAAAATAAATTAAAAACTTCTTTTTAAAGAGCTTGCAGGAGGATTGAAATTTTATATAATCTCATTAATTACTATATTTATTTTCGCATTTTTCATTGTTGCTATATCTGCAAGCCTGTATCACTTCTCGGAATATTACTATGATTCGTATTAAAATTAAAAACAGGAGATCTCCCTTATTTTCCAATTAGTGCAGTATTAAGCACTTGATATTACTACTGTCTTAATTTTTCTGTGTTTTTATCATAATTCTGTTTCATTATGACTCCCTCATATCAGATTTACATTCTTATTATTTACAATGCCCGAAATTTTTCTGTTATCTGTCCAATATCTGATAAAGATACATCATGTCCCGCAGTAAAGTTTATAAGAACTTTTCTTGCGTTTTCCAATTTCCTCAAACAGATTATTTTTCCATCAGCTGTTCCATTATCTTATCAACTGCATTATCTCCTTGCCTTCTCCAACCCTAATAATAGTATCTTTTGAATTCTGCAGAACAGCCTTTATATCTAATAAATCAATATTCATAAACCCAACTTCTGTAAGAATATTTTGCAATGCTTTTCAATACCTTCCTTTATAATTTCGTTGACTTTAGCATAAGCTTCTTCAAGCGACTTTTTCTATCTATGTGATTATATAATTTTTCGTTAGGAATTACAATCAAGCTATCTGTAATTTGCTCAATTTTCTTCATTCCGCATTTGCAATTTTCAAAGTCTCAAAATCCTTCCAGATAAAAATGGACGAGCAACAATACTAATAGTAAAAATACCCAATTTTTGCAACTTCAAGAATAATAGGCATTATTCCACTTCAGTAGCTCCACCAACTCCGCAACTAAAAATAAAATATCAGTCCCCTTTAATAGTTCCCTGAAATTGATTTTCACACTGGAATGCCACTCTTTCAGCCTGCTCCTAGTACATTCCTTAACTCCAGTATCCAAAAATTTTCTCGCTCTACTAAAATTAGAATTCCTGCTATCCGTATCTATCGTTATATACTCAATTTTTCCGCACATTTGAAGCTATCATAAAATTAACAAAATTTATCCCCATCCCGCCAATTCCAATAACTTTTATACTCATTTTATCCTTCATACCAATCCCACTCTTGCAAATACAAATTATTGCAAATCTCCTTCTATTGAAAATATTTAATTTTGAAATTAACTTTTTGTTTATAGGTATATTTTAGCAGATTTAAGCAATGTTTGTCTATTATTTTTAAAAAAATTATTTGAATTTTTGATTATTTTTCATAAAATTATTTAAAATCTAATTTTCACCACCACCACTCTATCCTCGGCATCTCAAAATTTTTATCAAATTTAACGAATCAATATTTTATAATTTGTATATCCTTAGAATTATACCTCAAAAAGACTTTTCCAATTTTATAATGAATTATATCATAATAAGTTGGACACTTTTTGTCCATATCTACAAAAATTATAAAAATTATTAACTTTAATAAAGTTATTTTAAATAAATCAATCACAGTTAACTTAAGAACTGTGATTCTATTCTGATTCTAATACTAACCCCTCGTTTAAATAACGAATTTATTATAAATTTTATAAAACTTAATATTTTCAAATGATTAAAACATAATTTTTGACTTTTTATTACAAAAGTGCAAACCAAAATTTTTAATATTTTATTTTATTTTAATTCTTTCTACTTCCACCAATCTTCTCAAAAACAATCGACTTTGTTGCTACATAAAGCAAAATTGCTATTAACAGAGGCAATACAATTGATGTCAATAAAATTATTCCAATAATAACTGGCGTATTTTCAACTAAGTCTTTTGATATAACATTTATTTCTTTTGAGAAATTATCAATCTTGACTTTTGCACTGTCAATTTGTCCTGGAATGTTAAAAATACTTTTTAGATTGATCTAGTGAAAGCATCTCATCTTTTCACTTTTATTTAGTCTTCCTAAATCTTGATTTAGTTCAACAGTTGCAGGCTCTTTTGTATTCTTTTTCGAAAATATCTTTGATATTGTGGAATTTACAAATATCGCACTTGGTAGAAACTATGTAAATATAAAAGCAATATAAAAAAACGAATATTTTAGAAATCTTTCTGAAAAATTCTTTGTAACTTTTGTTTTTTATAAATAGTATATGGAAAAATTGTAATTAATGAAATAAACGTCAAGATTGTAGCTAATTTTCACTTTAAAAATTTCATAATAAATCGTTTCCAGCTTTTAGTATAACAACGCTCGTAAAGCGACACTTTCCACAAAAATGTTGATCATATCATAAATAGGCTGAACAATATCTCCAATCTCAATTTCCATTCCCAACAATCATACTGACATTAACCGTACTTCCTTCAATAATATCCGTAGTTCCTTTCAAAAGCGACAATGTTAAAAAAACATCTTTTTAGATTCTTCATAAGTCTTTTTCCAAATACGGCATTGTTAAATTTTTAAAAAAGTTAAAAACCGTATGTTCAAAAGATCTTTATCCATTATTCCAAAAAAATACATAAAATCAGTCCAACTACAATTAATATTTTAATTAAAGATTGTTTCTATCCAAATCCTCTTTGGAGAATTGTTTTTCTGCTTTTTCTCCAAGTTTTTACCCTCGTTTACTGTCAAAACAGCGTCATTTTTCTGCCAATTAATCTCACTCCTTTTTCCTTTTTATTTCAATTGTTTTCAAACATTTATTAAGCTGTATCTGAAAAACTCAAAATCTATGTTATTTTTAATGTTTTTGATTTTATAAATTATGCAAATCACGACAAAATCAGTGTTTGTTATTTTTGATTTTGGAAAATTTGTTAAAAATTCATCATTTTGAGAATTTTCAGACACGCCCTAATAACTACAAACTTGTTTGATAATTTATTTTAGAAATTATAACGTTAAAATTAAGTCCTCAAATAATCTTAGTAATTTAAGATATTTAGCATTACCTATATTTAATCCCACTCCAATAACTTTCTCACTACATAGGAAGCCAGCACTGCTCAGCCGTCCCTGGGACAAACGAATTGCTTCCAGGCGTAGTTTTTCTTGGAATTTTTATTATTTTCCTAAATTCAGTTGGTAATTCTTCCTTAAATAATTCTGATTTATTTGGCTGTACAGGTATTTCTTTTGAAAATACTGCTGGAACATTTGTAATCCCTTCTTTTTAAAAATGCTTCTAATAGTTCTTGCCATCGGACAAACAGAAGTATTTTTATTTTCGCAATTTCTACCATTTCAGGGTGCATCTTGTTACCAAATCCCATTGAAGAAATGATATTTATTTCATTTTTACACAATATTCTATCAGATTAATCTTGCTCCCAATAACATCAATCGCATCGACAACAAAATCATATTTATTATTTCCCAAAACTTCATCTACATCGTCATAAACTAACCTTTTTACAAGTTCAACCTTACAACTGGATTAATGTCCAAAATTCTGTCTTTCATAACATCAATCTTAGACTTCCCTAATCGTAGCTTCTAAGCGAATGCAGACTGTCTATTAATATTTGACTCGAAATCTCATCAAAATCAACCATAGTAATATGTCCAACTCGGACTCTTGCCAAAGCCTCCACGGTGTAAGACCCAACGCCACCAACTCCAAACACAATAACACGAGAATTTCTTAATTTTTCAATTCCATCTTCTCCAACCATCATAGAAAATCGGCAAAAGGTCTGATTCTTATCGTTCATTTTTCATCTCCCCTTTTCAATATAGAGTTTTCTATTCTCTATCTAAAAATTTCGCTCATATTATATCATAAATATTTAAAAATGTAAATAGCGAGAGTATAAATTTTTATTATAAAAATTTTATTTGATACTTTTTAATTTATTTAATACTAAATCCTATTAGAAAAACAGTATTGAATAAAAAGTTATAAAATAAATATAGTTATTGAAAAAACATTAATTTATAATATAATACCTTTAACACAAATCAAAAAGAAAGGAAAAAGATACTCATGTTTATAAATACTATGAAAACAGGTTTTTAATGTTTGGATTAGTTTTTTTCTCTTTTGTAGCAATTGGTGGTGCATTAGGAAGTCAAAAGGGAGCAGTAATTGGACTTGATTGCTGGGGAATGAGTTTTTATAGCTACTGGTTCAGTGATAAAATGGTTATAAAAGCGTATAACGGACAAGAAGTTACTTCCCGAACTAATCCAAGATTATATCAGTTAATCAAAGGCTGGCAAATAACGCAAATCTGCCAATGCCAAAAATTTACATAATTCCGAACGTCAGCCAAACGCATTTGCAACTGGGAGAAATCCTCAAAATGTCGCGGTTGCATGTACTGCGGGATTGCTTGAACTGATGGATGATAATGAGCTGGCTGGAGTTATGGCTCATGAATTGGGACATATAAAACATCGTGATATTCTAGTAAGTACAGTTGCGTGCCACTTTTTGCTGGAGCGATTGCCAATATTGCACGATTTTTACCTTATGTATCAAGTGGAGATAATCGAAACGGAGAACGGCGAAGAAATAACGTTGGAACTGCAATGTCGCTTTCATTTTTAGCTCCAATAGCGCCTTCAATAATTCAAATGTCTATTTCACGAAAAAGAGAATATATGGCAGACAGAGCTGGAGCAGAATATTCAGGAAATCCTTTATATTTACGTAACGCATTACAAAAATTAGAAAGTTACAGCCATAATATTGCAATGAGCAGACAAGATCCTGCAACAGCGCACATGTTTATTGTAAATCCATTTTTCAGGATTGGGAAAATTTTAATTTAAAAAGCCTATTTAGTACACATCCGTCTACTGAAGATAGAATTAGGGAACTGGAAAAATGGCAAGGAACAGCATTTAATCTAATTTTGCTATAAAACCTCTTATTTTACTTGAGAATTTATTTTAAATATGTTAAAATGTATAAAAATTATCAAATATGGAGAATTAGATATGATAAATGCTTTTACATTTTTAACATTATTATTACTTTTTGTACGTGTTTATTCACTCGTATCTTTGCTATTCCTAAATGGAAAGCGAGTACAGTTTGCCGAAAGAATAACAGTACTTATACTGCTTGAAGTCTTAACTATATTTTTATATAGCTTTTTGCTTCGTTCCGTTACTTTGACGCCACCAGCTCTAATGTTGCTAAAAACTCCCAAATTTTTGATTTTCAAAAATTTTTCAATGTACTTTTATCGTATTCCCTCTTGAATCTGCACTAAGTTTTACGTTCAACAGTCAAAAATATTTTTTTAAATTTATAAATAGATTTCTAGTAGGGATAGTATTATTGACAAATATTATTTATGGATTTTTATTAATAGTTTAAATTTTAAGTAAATAAAAAGTGTACTGAATAGAATTTATCTAAAAAGTACACTTTTTATAATTTTTATTTTTCATAAATGTTATAAAATTCAAATTAAGATAATAAAAATTAATTAAATTTGAATAATAAATATAATTTATGTAACTATCCTTCTTGTTTTTCAAGAATCATATTTACTTCCTCAATAATCATGTCCGGATTTAGTCCGTGAACTGCAATTCCTTCTCCCAATGTTTCAGCACTTGAAATAATACACCCAACACATCCAAGTCCGTATCTCATAAGCACTTGTGCTATAATCGGATATTTTTCAACTGCTTCCATTATATTCATATCCTTTGTCACTTTTTCTGCCATAATTTTCCTCCATTAATTATCATTTTATAATGTAAGTATATCAAATTAAATTACACTAGTCAACTTTAAATACCAAATATTTTTCAATTCAAAATTATCTAACTTTATGTAAAATGACTGATTTTCGTGATTTTAAATAAAAGAGATTGAATCAAAATAAATTTAATGATTATTCTTAATAAATAACAATTAATTTTATCCAATTCAATCTAAATCTATAAATCTATTTTAATTTACTTCCTATTATTTTTGTTGCTTCATATTTTTAGATACTTCATCCCAGTTTATAACATTGAAAAATGCTGAAATATAATCTGGTCGTCTATTTTGATAATTTAGATAATATGCATGTTCCCATACGTCTATTCCCAAAATTGAGTTCCTTGTGAACATCCACAAGAAGTTGCTCCTGGCATTAGTGGATTATCTTGATTTGCAGTTGAAGTAACTTTTAATTTTCCATCTTTATTTACAACAAGCCAAGCCCATCCCGAACCAAATCTAGTTGCCTGCAGCTTTTGCAAATTCTTCTTTAAATGCATCAAAAGCTTCCGAATGCTTCTTTTATTTTTCAACTAACTCTCCTGTAGGCTCTCCACCTGCGTTAGGACCCATTATTTCAAAAATATAAGTTATGGTTGTAAAAACCTCCTCCGTTGTTTCTAACAGCTCCACGAATTTGTTCTGCAATACTTCCAAATTTGCCAAGATTTCTTCTATCGGTTTTTCCAAAAATTGTGGCGCATTGTTTTTAATGCATCATTCAAGTTGTTTGTATAAGTGCATGGTGTTTTTCCATAATGGATTTCCATAGTTTTTGCATCAATATTTGGTTCTAATGCATCAAAATTATAAGACAATTCTATTTGTTTAAACATTTTTATCACTCCTTGTATATTTTTATGATACATTTTAGAAACATTATTTTTTTATAAAATCAATAAAAATTTATATTTTTATGATTTTTGTTATTGTTACAATTATGAATTAGTTAATTAAAAATATTCACTATGCTTCATAAATTAGAATTTATATAACTTTTTCAAATTTAACTGAGAAATTCAGCAAAGGAGCAAGATAAAAACAATTCTAAATTTAATTTAAAATTATTATTATTCTTTATAATATATCCCACACTTCTTACAGTCTTAATAATCTTCTGTTCATGCCCTTTATCTATTTTTTGATCTTAAAAATTAACATATACATCTACAATGTTGCTTTCTGAAACAAAGTCTCATGTCCCAAATTTTTTTCAGAAATCATTGTTCTTGTAAGAACTCTGTTCTTGTTTCTTAAGAAGTATTCTAATAGCAGAAATTCCTTATTAGTTAATTCAATTTCTTTTCCATCACGCTTAACTTCTCTATTTGCAGGATTTAATGTCAAATCATAAGCTGTCAAAATTCCCATTTCATCTTCTGTTAAACGTTTGTTTTAAGATTCTACGATCGCTCTGAATTTTAGCAAAGTTCTTCCAGCCTGAAATCGTTGTATATATAATCATCTATTCCTTTTAGCAGGCCTCTGTTTTTCGCATATCTGTCATCCTGTTCAATTGCCATCAAGATATAGCTTTGTTTTTATATCTTAATACTCTTTCAATTGCCAACGGAAAGTCTTCTATTGAACTTATGTCTAAAAAGGCAATGTCAAGAGATTCTGTTTTTCAGCGCATCTAGCATTTGCTCCTCATTTTCTGCCAGTATAACATTAAAAGCTAATTCTTTTAACAGCTGTCCCACTACCATTCTAGTTTTTTCATTTTTATTAAATACTAATACTTTTCATTTTCTTATTGTATAATAAATACACCTAGTTACAGATATTTAAAATACTTCTCCTTTCGCTCTATTTACTTTTTCTAATTTTTCAATTATTTTAGTAATTATATCATTCATTTTTCGTGATGCTACAGAATCATTTGAAAATAAATGGTAACCCATTATCACCAGATCTCACGATATTCCCATCCAATGAGTATTGAGCCTAAAAGTCAGTCTTTTTCTTGTGCCATCGTTTCAGCCTGCCTTTTTAAATATATTCACTTCCTTTTGACAGTCAGGGCAAATAAAACCGCTCATATTTTCGATTATCCCAAGCACATTTAAATTAATTAATTTAGCAAAGTTTATTGCTCTCGTAGAATCCGAATGGAAACTTTTTGACGAGTCGTAACTACTATTGCCTTAGAATCTGTTCCCTATATTTTGTGTCAATACCTAATGTCTCGTCACCTGTTCCAGGCGGCAAATCGACTATTAGAAAAATCAAGTTCTCCCCATCTGATCCCTTTCCAGCATTTCCATTATTGCTGTAATCTTTTGCGATCTTTCCGACAACTGAGAATTATCAGGTACAAAAAAACTTAATGATGATATGTAAGTTCTCTGTTATTTCCAGCTAGTTTCAGAAATCTTTGAAAGCTTTACGCCTTCCTTCCCAAACATAATTGGAATATTTTATCTATGCAAATCAGCATCAAGAATACCAACTTTGTATCCTCTTAACGAAAGCCCATAGCTAAATTAACAGATGCAGTTGATTTTCCAACTCCACCTTTACCGCTCATTACTACTATTTTATGCTTAATCTTGGACATGTTGAAATCAATTCTTTGTTTTCTTTCAGCTAAAGCTTGATTAACTTGCATTCATGCCTCCTTACTCTAAATATTCTAATTTTTATTTAACTTCCCTACTTTAATTAAATCATAAACTCAGAAAAATACAAGTGATTTTTACATTTTTCAAAAATTAATTTTTGTTATTATAAATAAATTATAACTAAAAATATTAAAAAAATAAGCTGGACTAATCTCTTTCTTTTTATATAATATATCTGAACCTTTTTTTCAAAAATAGCATACACAGCTTTGCAATTAATCCCAATGGTTCATGTTATAAATAAACAAAAGAAAGGAAAATAAATTATGAATATATGTATAAAATCAAATATCCGAAGAATGTCGCTATTTTTATAATGACTTTAGCGCTTCTATGCAAATCCAAGACAGAAAAAATATACATGGTACACCCCAAGAGAAGTGATTGCCAACATAGACATGCTGGAGCCGGGAGATATTCTTATTCTCTCTAAAAGACCAACGTTACGTTCGATGTGGGGACATGCTGCAGTCCTTAACGAACATAAAAAAAGTTGTCGAATTTCCATCTTATTCTGCAGGATATAGTGAAAGTCCGCTATACGCCTGGAGAAACATTAAAAGAAAAGTTGCCATTTTTAGATTGAAAGGAATTGATAAAAAATTTAAAACTGCGCTATTTAAAGAAATTGACGATACAATAACAAAGCCTTATGGATTAACATTTCACAAAAATTTTTGACAAAAGGCTATACTGTTCACAATTTGTTTATCTTGTATTTAAGAAGGCTGGTGAAAAAAAGTTGGACGTGAGATAAATCTTGATTCCAATGGTGGCGGATGGGTTATGCTCTTTGATATAATGGATTCTCCATTATTAGAAAATATTTCTCTTTTAATAATTTTTACTTTAAAAAGCTCCCATTTGAGAGCTTTTTCTATTTTGATATTTTTAAAACTAAATTTGAAAATTAGAAATTTCTTCTAACTTTGTCAAATCATACGGCGTACCTTGATAAACATGATGATTTACCCAGTTGGAAAACAATAAATTTGCATGAGCCCGCCATACAAAAAGTGGTTCTTTAGTTTACATCATCATTCGGATAATAGTTAAATGGTACTTTTATATTTTTCCCCAATTTCACATCCCGCTCATATTCTTGGCAAGTGTCATTCTATCGTATTCAAGATGTCCCATAATAAAAATGTTTTTATCCTTAGTACGAACTATACTAACCCCTGCTTCTTTAGAATTTGCAATAATTTCAAGATCTCGGTATTTTTCTCTATATCTTCTGCAAGTACTTCTGTATGTCTTGACTGCGAGATATTAAACACTTCGTCAAACCCACGCAAAGAGATCGTCATGGCAAATATCAATTTTTAATAGGGTAAATTCCAAAAAGTTTTTCTTTTAATGGATATTTCTTTTGATTCATAATGATAATAAAGAGTCGCCTGCGCTCCCCAGCAGATACACATCGTTGAAAAACGTGAGTCTTGCTCCATTCCATTACTTCACTAATTCTTTCCAGTAAATAACCTCTTCAAAAGGTAAATTTTCCACTGGTGCTCCTGTTATAATCAAGCCGTCAAAAATAATCATTCTTTATATCATTAAAAGTCTTATAAAAATTAGACATATGTTCTTCTGAAATATTTTTGGACATATGAAAGCCATTTTTAAGAAAGTAACTTCCATTTGAACGGAGTGTTGCTAAGCAATCTCAGTAATTGAGTTTCTGTTTCAATTTTTGTAGGCATTAGATTTATTATTATAAATTTTAAAGGACGAATATCTTGCGACAATGCCCTGTTTTTCATCCATTACAAAGATGTTCTCCTTTGCTAAAAATATCTACAGCCGGCAAGTTATTTGGTATTTTTATAGGCATTGTGTATTCTCCTTTCTGTTTAGTTTATTTATAACAAAGCATTTATATTCAAATATCTTATAGATATTATCAATAAAAATAATAATACAATATTCATTAACAGCACTTTTTATCATAAAGACATTCCGTACATCTTTTTGCTTTACTTCATCAGGTATTTCCTCTTTTATCAATTTTAAATAACTGTAAATCATTAATGCTATTTTTAAGACAATATATATAAGAATATTAAATATTGTAATTACAGCAAAAATAATTAATCCTGTTATCACATTGCTAAGAATTTCATCTTGCATTTTTAATTTAAAATAACTAATTATAAATAATTCGGTAATAATGAAATTAATAACCAACTGAATTTTTCTGTTGCAGTCAACTGTTTATCCATAATCCACCCTCCATCAGTTAATAAGAAACTAGCTTTCCTAAGTGCCAATGGCATTTGTAGAAATATAGCGACTTGTCATTGTCCTCATCTCTTACAATTACTGAACTCTTGTTATTTAGTAATTCCAGCACAGTTACTTTTCCTTCAATTGTAGAAATATAATCAAGTAAAAATCTTACATTCAATGAAATTTTCAAATCTGCACCTTCTTGAATTGTAACAATTTCTTCTTTTTATCTGTGCATTTTCACTAGTCCCAGTAAGCGACAGCTTGTTGTTTGTAAAATTAAATATACCACCATTTTTAGCTTCTTTGTTATCTCTGACAAATATAGCTGTTCTCCTTAGTACAGATAAAAATCTTTTGTATTTAACAATATTTTTATTATGCTGTGAATTATTTAAAAATTGACTTGTAGTCCCGAAATTGTAAATCAATTGTACGAGTTAAAATTTCTACATTCGAAAATTGAAGAATACTTTTTGAACCGTCTGATTTTTACAGTAATATTTTCTTCATCAATAAGTTTCATTATTTTTATTAATCCGTCAATTGTCTTTAATGGGATACTTAGACTAAGATTTTTCTTTCCCTTGTTGGGTTTCATCCAAATCCTCTTCAATGTATGTCCAATCTGTATGTATCAGATGAAACAAGTTTTTAATTTATCTTCTTCGATTTCCAGTCTGATACAGTTCACAGCTAGATTTTTACGGATTTGGAGAAGCTGAAATTTTTACATTTTTCAATGTTATTTAATAATTTTTTTCCTTTTCAAAAACATATTCAACTCCATTTTCCAATTTTGACTGAACTGGAAAAATTACCAGCATCGTATAATGAAAAACTCTGTATTTGTTGAACTTGCCTGAGTTACTAATTTTCCATTTTCCCTCAATCAATGTAATTTTTCATCAGAAATTTGTTTTTAAAAAATTCTTCAATTAATTTGTGTTTTATAACGATTTTTCCTTCATCTTCAACTTGTGCCTCTATTTCTGTATTTATAGACAGCTCAAGTCTGTTCCTCGTAAAATTGCCTTTCCTTCGTTTGTTTCAATATAAATTCCGAGAAAGGACTTCTCTTATTTTGTTTTCAGTTACTGCATTTTCCACTATAGTTATAGCTTTTAATAACGACTTTCTATCTACAATTATATATAACATATATTCACCTCTCTTTTATAATATATCTTTATATTCTTCCAAATGTTCTTTTAATTTTTGTTATTGCCTTTTTCTATCTGTCTGACTCTTTCACGAGTAATCCCCATCTGCTCGCCGATTTCCTTTAATGTATGGATTTTATTGTCATACAGCCCGTAACGATATTCAAGAATCGCTCTTTCACGTTCATTCAGAACTCTTTCAAGCAAGTCTTTTCATTTCAATTAGCTGATCTTCTTTTTATTATTTTATCTTCTACATCATCATTTTTTTCCAATGATGTCTTCCAAATAAATATTATCTCCAATTGTTTCATTCAAAGACATTATATCCTGAAATTCCCCTAAAAGTAAAATAACTTTACTTTCTTTCAGATCAACTTCCTTTGCAATATACTCTGTTGATGGAGCTTCTCCATGAATGGCAGTATAATCTTTTATAACTTTATTCACTTTTGACAATTGCTCGTATTTATAAGAAGGTATTCTTATCACGTCCTATATTAATGATGGCTTTTTATTGACTGCTTTATCCACCATACTGCATACGTACTAAACCTATGTCCTTTTTCATAATCAAATTTATTTATAGCTTTTATTAAGTCAATATTACCCTCACTGATTAAATCAATCAGAGGAAGCCCGTTTCAAGAGACTTTTTGCAGTACTTATTACCAATCTTAAATTTGATAAAAATCAGTAATTGCCTTGCCTGCTCATCATCTTCCCTAATTCGTTTTTAATAGTTCATATTCTTCCTCCTTTGAGAGTAAATCAAATTTTTGAATATCACTTAAATATAACGACATTAGGTTTGATGTTATCTTCCATTACCTCACTCCAGTTTTAATAATTTTATTTGTCTAGTTTTTAATTTCATAATCATTACAGTTAAATTATTTTCAGAACGAAAAATCTTTTATTTTCTGAAACCCAAAATTATTATAGAAGTTCATTAATTTATTTTTATTTTCACTTTCTAACCAAACATATTTTGCATTAATTATTTTTCTTTGCTTCTAAAAATTAAGTTAAATGCCAATGTCAATAAATCAATACCTTCTATCATTTCTTCTTTTGGAATATTATAATTCTTTTCCAATCTGTCCTAATAAATAACTATTTACTATATAAACACTGTTTTCTAACTTTCTTCCACTATAAGTTAATTTTTCTCTTCTGTGTGTTACTTAATATTTTTATAATTATGTTCAGTTATTACTAATCCTTTATTAGCAATAGAAAAAAATAACCAACTAAAGTGCCATTTTTCATTAAAAACTAAATGTGTACTTGAAAATTGAATCTTTTTCATATTTTATTGCTTTTTTTCATGTAAAAATTTCAATATCATTAGTCTCAATACTTTTTAAAATTTTCTAAAAATTCTTTTTATACTTCCTTCATCAGTGTATTCCAATAAACTTTGTAACGATACTATTTTCATTTTTCATTCCTAATAATTTTTAATTTCCTTTTTATCAGTTACAAATTCAGCTTTTTATATTCGTTAATTTAGGTTTTTATTATTTTTCCAGTGCTTTTATTAAATTATCGACATCTTTAGCCTCAAAGGTTATTTCTTTTGTAAAAACTTTGTGTTGCCATTTTAATCCCTCCTCAAATTATTATTAAAAGTTAAAACATCAATTTAAAAATTCTGACTTTAAATCTCTGCTCATAAATGTAGATTCCAGTTCTGAAACTGGTTTTCCATTATAGATTACTTCATAAAGTGCTGTAAAAATAGGTGCTTTCAGATTATTTTTCCTTTATAATTTTATAAAAGTGCCTTGTGTTCTGCACCTTCTGACACCATATTCATATGTGAAACTATATCTTCAATTTTTTTCACCTTGTCCCAGTTTTTCTCCCACAAATCTATTTCTGCTGTGTTTACTCGTACAAGTTACAATAATATCTCCAAGCCCTGATAATCCCATAAATGTTTTAGGATTGGCATTGTAATATTTTGCAATTTCAAACATTTCGTTAATTCCACGAGTTATTAGAGCTGCCTTTGTATTATCTCCATAACCCATTCCATCAGCAATTCCCGCTGCAATTGCAAGACAGTTCTTTAATGCTCCGCAAAGCTCAGCTCCCATCAGGTCTGTTCCTGTATAAACTCTGAAATAAAGATTACTAAATGTAGTTTGCACTGTTACTGGCTGACTTCTTCATTTTCAGATACGGAAAGTATAGCAGATGGCAATTTTTTTGAGCAACTTCTTCAGCGTGTGTAGGTCCTGCCAGCAGAACATAATTATATGACTTGTTTCAAGCTCTTCAGCCACTATTTCAGAAATTCTCTTTTTAGTAGTAATTTCTAGCCCTTTTGCAACATTTACCAATATTATATTATAATTTAAAAATTTTTTTCAATCTTTTTAAAATTGGTCTTAAAAAAATTGTGTAGGAGTCGCTAATAAAAAGAATATCAATTTTACCATATTTTTCAGAATTTTCAAGCACTTCTCCATAATCATCCACAACATTAAGATTATCAGGTAATTTTATATTGGGTAAAAATTTTTGGATTTTCCTTTGTATCACAATTACTTTTCTCACTTCTTCATTATGCTCCCATAAATAGACTTTATGTCCATTTTCTACTAATAATTTTGAAAGACAAGTTCCCCAGCTTCGCAGCCAATAACCAATATATTTTTCATCATCATCCCTTCCTTTCCTATTTTTTATTTTTAAACTAAATTTAGATTCTGTTCCATTTTTAATCTTTCAATATTGTTTCTATGTTTTACTACAATCAAGATTGCTATTAAAAATTCCTAAAATAACATATATCGTTTGCTGATACAAAAAAATATATAAAAATTGGAAGTGATATATGCTAAAACCGAAGATAACGAAACATATCTTGAAATGGCAAAAACTACAGAAAAATACAATTGATCAAACAATATAGCCTTTGGAACTAAAATTAAAAACACTCCAAGTGTCGTTGCAACAGCTTTTCCACCTCTAAAATTCATAAAAATAGAAAAATACATGACCTAAAATTGCACAAATTCCAACTAATACATAATCCAAAATTTGAAATTCTTGTCAAATTTTTCAAAAATCAACTTTTAGTAAAATTGCCATTAATGTCGGGACTAATCCTTTAGAAACGTCTAAAAATTAATGTCAAAAATACCTAATTTTTGCCCTAAAAACCCTAGTCGCATTTGTAGAGCCAGTATTTCTGCTCCCATGCTCACGAATATCTATCCTTTAAACACTTTTCCCTATCCAAAAGTGCATTTGGCACACTTCCCAAAATATAGGAAATAACCATTAATAAAATTGTAATCATTTTTATTCCTCTTTTATCTAATAAATTTATCTTTTTTTGATTTCTTGGTTCATCTGTCTCTTCATTATATTCCAACAAGTTATTTTTCACTTTCAATCATTTTATCAAAAATCTTTTTTTCCTTATACAAGAATCCTAAAAGTATTATGAAAAACAATAAATCAGTAAAAGGCTGTACAAGCCACACTCCATCCAGTTTCCAAATATTTGAAAAAGTTATCATAACTATTAGAAATATAACAACTTCGTAATAGATTTAATATAACCGAATATTTTTGAACGTCCGTTGTTGAAAATAATTTGGCACAGTTATTCCAAAAGATGAAATTATTACAAGCGAAAAATATACTCTAATCGCTTTTACACCTTCTCTTAGAGCTTCAGGCGTACTTTTTCATTAAAAAAATAAAAATCAGTTCTTTTGGTAAAAGCATTACAATTATCCAAAATGTAAAAGATAAAGCAACTCCAGCATTTATAGCGGTCATCAAAGATTTTTAACTCTCCTGAAATTCCTCGCACCATAATTAAATCAATTATAGGCTGAACAGCCTGAGAAACAGCATAAACACTCATTGTCATAATTGGTAAATATGAATTTATAATTGTCATAACTGCTAGCATATAAGTTCCACATAAATATCTACAATTTTATTTGTTACAAGTCCTACTCCCGAACTTTGCGACTTGTAATAAAAACAGCGACATTCCTATTGAAAAAATATCTTTTTACTATTTTTGAATCTAATTTCATTTTTGAAAATCTTATTGTAATAACGCTTTCTTCTTCCGGGATTAAAAGCCAAACATATCTATTCTAAAACGGTAATTTTCCTGCAGTTAAAAACCATAACACAAATATTGCAGAGAGAACATTTCAATTAATGTTGCATAAGCAGTCCCTCAATTCCAGTATGCATAATCATTACAGCCACATAATCCAAAGCAATATTTACAACTGCGCCAATCAGCATTGAAAACATCGCAACTCGTGGTGCTCCAGCCGCATTTAAAACATTTGTCAATCCAAATGAATAAAACAAAGGCAAGATTACTGCAATATTATTTCAGATAAGCCCTTGCATATGGCAATGTCTCATTATTAGCACGGAATATCGTAAAACTGTGTTAATATTCAATATTAAAAAGTACATACAGCGAAAGTCCTAAAAATAGTAAATAAGGTTACTGCATTTCCCAATATTTTCTTAGCTTCTCCCTTTTTTCCCTGTCCAAGCCGAATTGAAATAATAGTTCCAGCTCCAACTCCAATAAACATTGAAAAGGCGATAATCAGCATAACGATATAAAAAGCAATTCCGCACTTTCAGCAAGTGCCTTTTCACTAATTTTTCCAACAAAGAACCTGTCAACAATATTGTATAAAACAATCTTCGCAGATCCAATAAGCGTTGGTATGAAATATTTTACAAATAATTTCAAAATAGAACCTTTTAACAGCTCTTCTCGTTTTTCCATATTTTTTTCCTTTTTGTAAAGTTAATCTCTATTTTCTAACAAATAATCAGCAATTTTTTTCCAAAACTCCAAAAATTACCTAGTTTTTCTCTCTTTTTCAATTCCAAAACAACATTTTCTTTATCCATAATTTTCATTTCTTCAAGCGACTTTTCACCGAAAAATCTTCCTCATGACAGTTCTTTAAAAATCTCTTTATTTGCATTTAGATTAGTAAGCGTTATATATTTTATTTTTGACTATCTTTCTTGCAATAAAAGCATTGATTTTTAGATGTTTTGTAAACTACTATCACAGGCAGTCCCATAAGCGATATTTCAAAAGTTACTGTTCCCGAAGTTGCTATTGCATATTTACAATCTTTCACGAATGTTTTTATTTCATCAAAAGTTATTTCCAAATTTTTGAATTTTATGAACATCAATTTTTGTATTTTTCTCAAAATCACGTATATATTTTATATGATCCCTGTTTGCCAGCTTCATTAAAAATTTCTCATTTTTAACTTTTTTTATTTCTAACCAGTTCCATAATTACCGGCAAAAATTTCTCAATTTCCTGTCGTCTGCTTCCTGGAAGAAGCAATATTTTTCTCCCAGCTATCAGAAAATTCATATTTGTCAACAAACGGATTTCCAAAATACTCTACTTTTTAACCCTTTTGATTCATTCTTTTTCAAAAGTATTGTCATAATATGCTTTTTCAAAAAGGAAAAATTACAATAACATCATCAAATTTCTTTAATTTCTCAATCCGTTTTTCCCCCAAGCCCATACTTTAGGCGAATATAATAAACCATTCTCAAATTCTGCAGTTCTTTTTCTAAAAATTTTCTTTTTCAATAACTCAAAAATTTCCAGGTTAAATCCTCCAAAATCAACAAAAATAACAGTTTCTATTCCATTTTCCTTGATAAATTCTAAATATTCATGGGCTTTTTCCGTAAAATAACTGTACTTTTCAAAGCCTCTACAAATCCCATAACATCATTATTTTTAATATGATTTACTTCCTTAACTCCAGCCTTTATTGATTTTATCTCCAACCACACCAAAAACTCAACATTTTTATCTTTCGCATTTCTTCCACAATGTACAAGCGTGTAAATCTCCCAGACATTTCACTGCAGGAAATGAAGATTTTTCTAGATTTTGTTAGTGATAAATCATTATTTTTCTTTTTATTATATCATTTTATTATTATTTCTCATTTTTAGCCTTTTTTATATTCCTTAATTTACTTACTAAACTGTTTTAAAATTATTCGAACATCTGTTTTATATATTTTGCAATCAAAAATATAGATATTTAAATAGATTTTAATAATAAAAACTAAGCAAAAATATCATTATTTATAACATTTTTTGAGTTTAATTTTAAAAATAGCTTTTACTAGAAAACTTTTTAAATCTTAATTCCTTTTATAAAAATTTTATTTTTGTTTGCAAATTTTATAACTTCCTCTTTATCAATAAACAGCATTTTATCAGCTTCGATTATAATTCCACGTCCATTAATTTCTACAACTTTTTATCGTTTCCAAACCAATTGTTGGAATATCTATACGATAATCCTGATGACATGCTTGCCATTTTCACTACGATGCAATTTTTCCCAGCTAATTCTCCACCACGTAAAATTGCCTTATCAGTACCTTCCACTCCTTCAAAGCGATGACTGACTCATCTTTTACAACAACAGTCTGCACTGCATCAATATCTGTAAGCATTCTTGCCTCAATTCAATCTTCTATTGTTTTTCCTCATTTTTACTTGGTAAAAACTTTTTGTATATGTTTCATTTCCAGCAATATACTCATCCATTAGATAATTTTGAGGCAAAACTTCGATATTTTCTGATTCAATGTAATCAATTATTACTTTCAAAAATATTTTTATCTTTTTATTTTTGTAGATAATAATATCTTAGTTGCTGTCAAAATCAAACTTTAAATTTGAAAATATCAAATTTTTCAACTTTTCAAGCATTATTAAATGAGTTATCCCATTTTTCTTAAAATGCAGATTATTTTCCAACTGAGCAACACTGTGTTTACAGGTTTTTATGCTCTTTACACTTTCTTCCACACTTTCAAATAGATAAACCGAAAATGGCTCAAAACTCCTTTCAAAATACATTGATTTAAAAATAATTCAGGCAATTTCCCATTTCCAGCAATCAAACCTACTTTTTCCATTATCATTTTTCCTCTTAAAAATATCTATATTAAAAATTAACTCAAAATAAAATATAGATTATTTTGAGAAATTTTACATTTTAAGTTCTTATTTTTATCTTGTTATACCTCTTTTACTTTTCGTATAAAATTAACAAGATTTTGTCTTCTTCATACTGTCCATAATCACGTTCAACAATTTGAAGAGCTTTCTTCAGTTTCAACTTTTTCTTAAATATAATTTTATACAACTCTCTTAGCCTTTTATCTGTCTCTCTGAAAAACCCTCTACGTTGAAGTCCCTACAATATTGATATATACAGCTCTTGCCTTATTCCTTCAGATAGCATATATGGAACAACATCCTGATTTACAGCCGAACATCCACCTATCATTGCGTGCCTTCCAACTCTTGTAAACTGATGCACAGCAGTAAGTCCCTACTACCACCGCATAATCTTCCACTTCCACATGTCCAGCAAAGTCATGACATTTGCCAGTACGCAGTTATCTCCCAATTATACAATCGTGAGCGATATGAACATAAGCCATTACAATGTATTATTTCCGATTCTTGTTTCATATTTATCAGTAGTTCCTCGGTGAATTGTAACAAATTCTGAATTTTATTGTTATTTCCAATAACAACTCTAGTTTTTCTCCAGCAAACTTCAAATCTTGCGGATCTTTCCTATTGAGCAAAAAGAAAAATATAATTATTCTCGCCAATAATCGTTTCCCTTCAATTACAACATGCGATTCTACACAGTTCCATTTCCAATTATTGCGGCTTCATAATCGAGTAAGGATAAATCTTTACATTTTCTCCAAGTTTAGCATTTGGATCAACAATCGCCGTTGGATGTATATTTAAACTCATAGTTATTATACCTCATTCTTTTTATTTTTGAATTACTTAAAGAAATTCAATTTTTAAAGTTAAATAGAACTGCTAAAAATCGAACTTAAAAACTTTTATGCTACTCAAACAACAGTTTTATTTTCATTTTAAAAAGTTCAATTTTAAAAGTAGTTTGAGTATTATCTAATTATAAATCCTGTACTGAAAAATTTCAAGTCAGCTTCACTTACAACTGTACCATCAACAACACATCTTCCACGTGCGACTATTACGTTGCTTTTTAACTTTATTTTTCTACTTCAATCTTAACTGATCTCCTGAACAACACCTCTTCTAAATTTTGACATTTGTCAATTGACATAAATAAAAGGTATTTTACCTGGTTCCAACATTAGCAGTCCTACAGCTTGTAGCCAACGCTTCTATTGTAAAACTCCTGGCATTACTGGTTTCAGGAAAATGCCCTTGGAAAAATTCTTCGTTCATTGTAACATTTTTTATTGCCAAAGAGTCAGTACCATTTTTCGATAACTTTGTCTACTAGCAAAAACGGATATCTGTGTGGCAATATTTTTCATAATATCCTCTACACTCATAATTGTTTCATTTCTTTCGCTATATTTTTATTCCTCCTGAATTTATATTTTTATTTATTTCAACTATTCTCAAAAATTTTACATCTACATTATATTTGATTTTTCATCCAAATTACAAGCATTTTTATATTTTTATAAATATTTTTACAATCATCTCAGTTAATCTCGAATTTACATAGTGTCCAGCCTTTATTGCAATAATATGAGCTTTTTATAGGTGTTCTAATACATACAAATCTCCAATTATATCAAAGAATTTTATGTCTTACAAATTCATCGGGATATCTTAATCATCAGATTTAATAGACCCTCTGCCCCCACTACCACAGCATTTTCCAAACTTCCTCCCAATGCTGATTATTCTTTTTAAGAAAATCTATTTCATAGTCAAATGCAAAGGTTCTGCATTTCATAATATTTTCCATATAATTTTCCAAATTTACTTCAAAGCTCATAATACTGTGACTTCAAAAACTATGGTTAAAATCAATCATATGAAGATATTTTAAACCCATCATAAAGACAACGCCATCACGTATTTCCCAGCCTTCTCATCCGAAAAATATAACAGGCTCCGTAATTATAACAGGTTCTATTTCCTCATTCAGCTCTACAATTCCAGCTTCTAGCAATTTTTCAACAAATCCAGCCGAACTTCCATCCAAAATAGGTAATTCATTCCCTGAAATTTCAACTAAAAATATCAGTAACTCCTGTAATTGAAAAGTGATGACAAAAATGCTCAATTGTATGAACTCCTACATCATCTTCATTCCTGATATTGTCCTCTTTCCAAAGTCAAATAAATTTCTATAGTCAACTTTTATAATTATTTTGTCCACTCATCAATTCTTTTGAAGATTATTCCTCGCTCACTCATTATTTTTGCGTTAGGTTTTAAAAGTTAATTTTATTTCTTCTCGCTTATGCCCAATTCTAATATTTCAACCGAATTCTTTATAGTTTTTCTTTCACGTCCTAATTCCTCCATTTTCTAAAAATTTTAGTCATATTCTGTCTTTATTTATAAAATATTCTTTTTTCTCTAAATATTATATCATAAATTTATATTTTTCCTTTTTATTATTTTCTGAATTAGTCAATAATTTATTGCTTTGTATTACTTGGTATTAATCTTTATAACTAATTGTTTGGTTTTATGATGGTAATTTTGTATAAATAAAATATAATTTAAATATTACGTCCAAATAATATTTGAGAGTGTTTGTGCTATAATTGCATAAATTGTGTCATATTGCAGTCATTTGACATTTAACAAAAATAGTGTATAATTAAATTAGATAGATAGATAGATTTTCTTCTTTTGAAAAAGTGGTATCCAAAAACAAAATGGCTTTTTATTGAGGAAAAATATGGGGAAATAGAGCATACTATCTCGATATAGTCAAGATAGTTTTTGTTTGTTATTTAATTATTTTACCGATTTTTATTCTATCTTACGGAGCTTTGTACATTTTATCTCCTGGTTTTGTTTCAAATACTTTATGGAATGCATCCACATTTACTAATGTTCCATTTACACGGGAAGATATTTGGTGAGTGGGAATCTGTTTTTAGCTAGATTTTTTAGATATTCCCGGTGTCGATTTCTGTCTCCACATTCTTGCAAAGCTTAAAAAGAATAATTTATTTATTGTGTCCGAATATGCCTTTTGTAGAATTTGGATGATCTTTCATGTACATTTGCAATGCGTCGTAAGCAATGTTCAGTCCACCAAGATCGGCAATGTTTTCAGTCAATGTATATTTTCCGTTAACATATACTCCGCCTCCAACTGAATATCTTGAAAACTGGTCTTCCAATTTTTTGGTTGCCGCGTCAAATTTCATTTTGTCTTCTTCTGTCCACCAGTTTCTCACATTTCCATCGCCATCATGCAAGCTCCTGATACATCAAACGCATGAGGTAAGCTCATGTCCTATAACTGTTCCGATACCTCCAAAGTTACTTTGCCATTTCTGATTTTCCATAATCAGAATGGATATTGCAAGATTCTCAGGGGAACACTATTTCGTTGCTCGTTGGTGAATAGTAGGCATTTATCGATGTCGCGAGACATGTGCCATTCTGTTTTATCTACTGGCTTTCAACTTTTTTCATATCTTCATTATATTCCCATTCGCTTATTTTTTTCATCTGGTCATAAAGTGAATCATTGCTTGAAATCGTCATTTTGCTAAAATCTCTCCATTTATCAGGATATCCGATTTTTACAGTAATTTTCGATAATTTTTCCAGCGCTTTCTTCTTAGTAGCGGCACTCATCCAATCCAGTTTTTCAATTCTGTTCTTCATTGCCTTCTTGATGTAATCAACCATTTTGCAATGTGTTTTCTAGCTTCAGATGAAAAATTACAGCTGAACATAGATTTTTCCGATAATTTCTCCAAGACCTCCATTTGTAAAGTTTAATGCTCTTTTTCAAGCACTTCCTTTCCTTCTGCCCATTCAGATATCTTCCAAAAATTCAGCTTCTTTTTTCCAGGTCATCATTACGCACTCCAGTCGCAGAACTTATTAAATTATGTTCATGTAATCCTTGATTACGCCAATATTTGCGTCATTTACAAATCTATCAAGATTTTTATAGTAATTTAGCTCAGTTATTATTACCTTGTCCGTATTCACATTCAAACTGCTTCAAATATTGCGCTAAATCTACATTTCTAGATAATGTTCCCAAATCACTTACTTTTACGGGATTATTATATATACGTCATGCACGCTCTTCATTAGATAGCGACGTATTTGCAATCTGTTTTTCAAATGCAACAATTTTTGGCTTTTTCAAGCGTATCAGACTCTCCAGATATTTCAGCATGTCGCTTACATATCACTTGTGTATTCTTCAAATATTGCCCTGTTTTCCTCGTGTCTTTCTGAAAATATTCTCTTGAAAGCCCAGATTCCTGCACTTCTAGATATACAGCATTATTTTTCGAGTTATTCAGATCGTTCCTACTCCCCATCCATAAAATTCCAAGTCGCTAGTCTTTGTAGCTTCAACATTGTATTTTTCAAGGTCCAGCAACATTCTTTATAGCATCAATTTTTCAAGATCATTTTTATGGGTGCAACCCTCCTTGTTTCTTTTCTCCATATTTGAATAACTGTGTCATAAAGTGTTACAACTTTTTGTTCATCAGCGAGTCAATGAGAGATTTTCCCTTTCAGCTCCTTATAAGGTTCAGAAAATCTGAGTTTTTCATTCAGTTCGTAAAAACGCTCCCCAGGCAGGCTTTGTGCTTGATCTGAGTCTTTTTATCGGTTTTCGTTTACATAGCTGCAAAAATCCTCCTGTGCCTTGACATTCGTGCTGACATCTTCAAACATTGCCCTGTCATTATCACTACAAGCTTTGCCTCTGCTTGGCATAAATTCAGAATCCTTCAGGTCTTTTCTGTGGAACAGGTGCAGGCGTTTTCCTCATATTCTCCGTTGCCTTGCTGCACAGTCGTCTTTGATGCAGGTGCGACCGTGCCTTCATTAGTTTCATTTTCTGCATAAATTAAATTAACGCTGGCTAAAAATAGCGGTACAAGTAATCATCCTTTCTTCATTTTCATTAAAATATTCAGGCTATTTTAAAATTAGCTGTTAATTAGATTGCAGTATACGAGTAAATTATTGCTTTTTGTCAGCTCATTTCAAAATATTCCTAATAGATTAAGGAAAATTTCTCTCTCCTTATTTTTATATATTGATATTTAGATAACTAAAACTATCAGCTAAAAGACATCATATCTTATAGCAATACCATATTATACATTTTTCTCAAATATATTTCAAAGATTTAAACACATAGAATTTTTGACGAAATTTGTATCCATAGTACAGCCTAGAAACTTAATCTAAGACTGTCTTTATAAAAATTTTTATATTAGAATGCAGGAGATTACTCTGCCTTCATATTTTCTTCAATATATTTTTAATTTTTCACTTTGTAATGCTTTTTACCAATTTTAACTCTTTCATCGTTCTCATTTCCTTTTAGAACTGTAACAATGTTTTACATGAGGCAGATCTCCTTCTATCAGGATAATTTCATTTTTGTAACTCCAGCATCAATTGCAAAGTTTGAATTTTATAATCGCTCCTGCAACTTCCTTAATCTTGGTGCAATTTTGCTCATTTGATAATGTTTTCAATCTTGATATTTTTGGATTTTGAACAATATCAGCTGGTGTAGAAATCTAATTTTGTATTGTCTTTTAATTTTTACTGATACCAGCTTTGTCAAGTAAAAATCAATGCGTCCTCCATTTGTCGGATCGTTAGGAATAATTAAAGTATCCGCCATTTTTAAGTCATTGACATTTTTATAGAATATAAAGCCATTGGCTCCAAGTGAAATATTCCCAACTGCCGATAATTCAATATTATTTTTCTTACCAAAATCTTCCATGTATGGAACGTGCTGGAAAAAGTTTTGCATCTATACTTTTGTCTGCAAGTGCTTTTGTTGGCTGAACATAATCATTAAATTTAACTACTTCTAAATCAATTCCTTCCTTTCAAGTCTTCTTTTACCAAATCCAATAATTCGGCATGTGGAACAGAGTTGCTCACGATTAATTTTTCAGTTTTCCAGGCGCTCCCATGACTTCATTTGCTCCTTTAGTTTCATTTTTGTTTCTAAGCTACTAAAAATAATGCTGTTGCTAATATAGTGATAATATTTTTCATAAATACCTCCAAAAATATTTATAATTTATTTTGACTTTCTTTCTAAAATACTGGAATAATCACATCTTTGTATTTTTCTTCCATATATATACTTTTTCACTTTGCAGCATACTAACAGTTTCTGAATTCTAGGATCATTTTCATTTCCTTCAATGTTGCAAGAACATTTGCATAAGGCGAATCCTTATCCTCTTTTACAAGTCCATCTTCCTTATACGACAATCAGCGTTTAATGCAAAACTGCTATTTACAATTGAGCGCGACTTCAGGCAATCTTGAGGCGACTGTTCTGCCAGCTCTTCACATTTTTAGATTTTTAGGATTGCTCGCAATGTCTTTTAATGTTGCCTCTACATTTTGTTGTCAGTTAATTTTATAATTTCAGCTTTATCAGCAAAATCAACGAACAGGCAAATTTGTAGGATCATTTGGCAATAAAATTATATCTCCATTTTTAATTCGTTAATATTTTTATAGAATAAAGAGTACAAGTGTGGCAATATATTTTTCCAACTGCTGTCATTTCAAATCCATACGCAAAATTTTCCATATATGGAGTATGCTGGAACAGATTAGCATCTACTTCTTTTGACTACTGCACTTTTATTTGGCTGAACATAATCGTTAAACTCAACGATCTCCAGTTCGATTCCTTCTTTCTTCAAGTCATCTTTTACAACATTCAAAATTTCCTGCAGGAACAGGTTGTAGTGCAACCTTTAACACAGAGTTTCTTTAGTTTCAAATTTTTAGCTTAGATATCATAATTTCGTAGCTGCTAAAAATAACGCTGTTACTAGGACTAATAAAATTTTTCATAAAACCATCTCCTTGCTGTATTTATATTATTAAAATTAAACTCTTTTTCTTTTATTCATCAACATTTTACAATGCTGTTTCCAATAAACTGTATAATTTGTACAAGCACAATTAACAATGATTGCCTACCATCACTTAGGGCTTAGATCTTTGGTAACCGTCAATTACAGCGGCATTTCCAAGTCCTGCCACCGATTGTTCCAGCCATTGCAGAATATCCAGTTAAACGCAGTCGACACGTCAATGTCGTTCCGCGAACAAGTGCAGGGCAAAACTGGAATCATTACTTTAAAAATAATTTCAGATGACGGTGCTCGCCAGTGATTTTGAGCTTCAATGAGCCCATCATTTACTTCCTTTAAAGGCCCCTTCAATAATTCTTGCCACCAGATGGTGCAGAACCTGAGCGGAACAGTGAAACAACTAGCTTCCGTAGATTTGTGAACAAGCATCCGTGAAAGCGGTGTGTAAACCATTAAAATTATAAATGGAATTGATCTTGTAATGTTTTACAATAATCATATCTGGTATCTTATGAATAGTTTTTATTTGGTTTAACGCCACTTTTCATCAGATGTAACAAGTAAGATCCCAATTGGAAGTCCGATAATTAATGATATAACAGTCGAAAATGAATACCATGTATATTGTTTCCCAAGAGGTATAGCCATGTATTTGAACACTAAAAACTTGATCCAGTCAAATCTCATTATACCACCTCGAATCTATTTTATTTTCTTTCAGCCATTCAATAATGTCTTTGGCTTTTTCTTCGTTTGCCGAAATTTCTATCAGTAAGTTTCACTACAATAATATCGCCCACTTTGTCAATAAACCCACCTAAAATATTAACTTCAACGTCATATTTACAGATTATCCGGGTGATATATGAGTTCGTTTACCTGCTCTTCATTATACTTCAGTCTTGATCGTAATTTTCCTGTATTTTTCTTCACGATTTTTATTTCTTCCTCTGTCCTGAATTCTTCGTGTGAAATATTTTTGTACAAATTCTTTTTGCTAATTCTGTCTTAGGATTTAAGAAAATTTCCCTTGTTTCCCTTTTTCAATAATTTCTCCATCCGACATTATTATGCCTTATTACAAATTTTCTTTATAACTTCCATCTACGGTGCGTTATTAAAATTATTGTTATTCAAACTTCTGATTTATATCTTTCAAAAGTTCTAAAAATAAATTAGTTGTTCTAGGGATCAAGTGCCGATGTTGCCTCATCTGACAGAAGTAATTGCGGTTGTTCGCCAATGCTCTTGCTATTGCCACACGCTGTTTCTGCCCTCCTGAAAGCTGTTCAGGATAATTCAGCTTTTTATCAGAAAACCCTACAATTTCCAACAATTCGTCCACCCTTTTATTAATGTCCCGTTTTTCATCTTGCAATCTCTAACGGAAAAAGCCACATTTCTAGCAACATTTCGTGAATTTAGCAAATTAAAAATGTTGAAAAATCATCCCTGTCTTTTTCTATATTCCCAGTAACATTCTCACATTAAAATTCAAAAATATTTTTATCTTCATATCCAGACTTTTCTTTCCTTTTTATCAATAACTTCATGTTTTACAAAAATTTCTCCCAGTAGGCTCTTCAGTCTAATGAAGACGTATAAGCGTAGACTTCCCAGCTCCACTAAGACCCATAATTCCGTAAATATCCCCTGTTCAATATCAAGATTCACTTATTTACAGCCAGCAGTTCCTGTCCATTATTAAACATAACTTTTTACCAAGTTTCTTATCTTAATTAAACTATCCATATTTCACCTCTTTTTCATTAATTTTTGCTTTATCTTTAATTCTACAGTCAAAAAGATTATATTATTTCTTACTTTAAAAGTCAACTGTTTTTAAAATACTTTTTCATATTATATCATTTATATATTGTATATACAAGTTTTATTTTTAATAATAAAAATTTTTAAAATAAAAGGGTATTGTTACGATACCCTCAAAACTAACTTTTTAATTATTTGTATTCAAAAATTCCTTTACTCTTTGAGAAGCTGGATTTTCAAGATTTCCTTTAAGTTCCTGTTTCAGTATCTCACCCTTTTCCATAACAATTATTCTGTCTGAAATTTTCACTATTTCAAAATTCATTTCATGGCTACAATTAGCATGGTAATTTTTGCTGTTTCAGCTTTCTTATTATATCCAGCACTTCCTTTACCAGCTCGGATCCAGTGCTGATGTTGGTTCATCGAAAAGCATGATATCGGCTGTATGTGCCAATGCCCTTGCTATTGCCACACTACTGCTGCCCACCTGAAAGTTCATTCGGAAAACTGTCAATTTTTATCCGAAAGTCCAACTAGGTCTAGCATTTTATTGGCAATGTTTTCTGCTTCCATTGTCGCCATTTTCTTTACAAGTTTTAAAGTTCTGACTATATTGTTTCTAACTGATAGATGAGGAAATAAATTAAATGTCTGAAAACCATTCCTGTCTTTAGCTGACATTTCCTTTTTTATATCGACATTCTTATCAGTTAAATTATTTCCTTCAATCAGCACTTCTCCTGATGTTATGCTTTCCAAATCAACTATACGCCGTAAAATTGTTGACTTACCACTTCGGAAAGGCCTATCAGCGAAACAACCTCGCCTCTATCAACATGCAAATTAATATTTTTCAAAATTACATTATCGCCATACTGTTTTTAATAATTCTATTATTTTTCACTTTCCACGATTTATCTCCCAGTTTCTTATATTTTTAATAAAACTATTTGTAAATCAGAAATTTTTAAATCCTGATCTTATTTCTTTTTCAATATTCTTAAATATCCTGTCAACAGCAAAAGCTTAATACCGGATAAATAATAATTGCACAAATATGCGGGGTAACATTGTAATAAATATTTGCCAGCTCCTTTGTCCGTTTCATTACTTCCGTCACAGCTAGAACATATACGGAGAGTATCCTTTATATAATTGCCTCATTTCCCAATGTTGCGAGCACTCTTCGTATTGCCTCTGATAAAATAACGTATATTATTTTTTTGCCAATAACTGCTAGCCTAGCACTTTTCTTAGCTTCATCTTTGCCCTTTTGTCTATGCTTTCAGTTACTTCTCATAATTTCCACAAGATATCGTATAATTTATGATAAATGTAATTGTAGTGCTTTGTGTACGGTGCAAGGACAATTTTTATAACCTCCAAAATTCATTAGCGGTATTCCATAATAAACGACCATTAATTGCGGCATCAAGGGGAGTACCACGAAAAATCCAGGTATAAACTGAAATAATAAATTTTACTGCCTTATTTTTCCCTGTATACGCCAACGCTCCTAAAATTCTAACGGGATGGAAAAATAAAACCGTGAATATACAGTATTGCCACATTTGGCAAAGTTTTTACCAGTTCTATAAATATTGGTAACGATTGATTCATTAATCTTTTAAACCATTTTCGAGTAAATTTTTGATATGTCCCGTCTGCTTTTAATTTCCTCAATAGCTTTGTTTATAGCCTCAACTAATTTTTGTATTGCCTGAGTATATTCCATATTCTTCTTCGCCATAATTATCGTTTAAAAATTTGATACAGTTCTTTTTAGCTTGAGTTTCTTTTGTTTTTAGTATATTTTGCCAATACTTCATCAGCTATAATTGCATCAACTCTGCGCATCAAGATCCATAAATGCCTGATCATATTGAGCATAAGTTTTTAAATTCCTTAAATTTCTTGTCATCCCTGATTTTTCTGCAGCTTCTTCTCCACTGCTTTCTGTCGGCTTCCAATATTTTTCCTGTCAAATCAGCTTTTGTATTAATACTTGAACCTGCTTTTAACTACTATAGCTGGTGACTTGTAAACATCTGGTTTTGTCATTTCAGTTTCTTTTTCTTTCTTCCGTTATAGTAATGCCCATTCAGATTAAATCAATATTTCCCACCATTCAAATCCAATATTTTAGAATCCCAGTTTATAGGTTTAAATTCAACCTCGCTTCCTAATTTTTGAGCAACTGCCTTAGCCAAATCAATATCAAACCCTACAATTTCGCCTTTTTCATCCTTAAATCCCATTGGAACAAATGAATCATCAATCCAATTACAATTTTTCTTAGGAACTCCATCAGTACTTTTTCCTGCTTTTTATCCTCTTTCTTAACACTGCACATAAAAACGCTTAACGCTAAAAATCATCAATAACAATATTTTTCATAGCTATCCTCCTGATCTTATTTATATAATAACTTTTTACAAATTAATTTCTAAACATATTATAATAATAACATAAACATTTGTCAATAATTATAATATATAACTTTTATATGTACCAATATATTTTTATTTATGGTTAAATACTAAAAATTAGAATTAAAAATACAAGGTGAGCGACTATTACCCACTCTTTTTATAATTATTCACATTCTCATCTAAGCATTAGATTATTTTTGTTTAATAATAGTTTTAATTATTTAGAAATACTCGTTTTTATCCTTTGTTGGAAAGGTTTGTAGTAAATTTATTATTTAAATAGAGCTTAATATAAACTTTATGTACCATCAAAACATTAAACACATTTTTTCTAAATCCGTCTTTTGCACTCAAAAATATTACTTGCACTCATTACCACATCTTGAATATTTTTGGTTTTTCACACCTGCTAGCATTTTTGCATATTTTCCGATAATAATTTTGAACTTTCTTTTATTTTCTTGAAGTCTTCCTCATTTATATTTTCTTTTGGCATTTTCAAGTGTCATTTCAGACACTGCTTTATATCTATTTTGCACGTCTTTATTTTGCTTCTTCCAGCATTTTTATTTCGTTTTCATCAAAGTTCAGATTATTTTTCCCAAAAAGCTATTTTTCCAAAATTATCTACCAATTTACAAATTTCAAAAATATTTAACTTTGCTGTTTTTCCATCTGTTTGCAATTGTTTTTCTATTTTTGATTAATTATTTGGGCAATTTCATGTAATGAATTAGTAAAAATTTTGTGATTTTCCTGTCTATTTTGCAACACAACTTTGTATTTATCGTTCAGTTCTCCAATTTTTGACAATTTATCAGTTTTATAGTCGCCTTTTTCAAAAATAATCATTAATCTCCGTCAACACTTTTTGTTCTTCAATCAATGAATTTAAAAAGATTTTTCAGCATTTTTGTCAATTGCTTCCATTTTTGGAGATTTTTGCATTACATCCGTAATTTCTTTTATATACTCGCCAATCAGGTTAATTGAACTATCCAAATTTTCAGTAAATGTCGATACTTCTGAAATATTTTTATATTTCGGATCCATCAGCAAGTTCCTCTTTTTATTTCTGTAAAAATGTGTTCCATTCTTCAAATTCGGCACATCCTTAATTTCAAATATTCATTATATTTTGCGATTTCCTCATTTGAAATATCCTTTTTCACATTCGCTACTTTCACTTTATCCTTATCCTTTTTATCACTGCCCTTATTATCACATCCAGCAATAACTAGCAACGCCATTATCCCAATCAAAGCATATTTTTCAATTTCATTTTTCCCTCGAATATTTTATTTTTATAAACTTAATTATTCTCACAATACTCTGCTATTATACCAAATTTTTATTTATTTAACAAATTTATACTAATCCTGCAATTTTCAAAATATAAAGCCAGCCTGTTAGTGTAAATATACTCATAATTGTAGTAATCACTAACAGTTCCTGAAGTTACAGCTCCATTATGCCCCATTCCTCTTGCCAAGTAAACGAAGTTGGAGTCGTTGGACTTCCCAGCATTCCAAAGCACAGCAACCAACTTTTCGTCCTTAAATCCAAATTTTTATTGCTATTGGCAGAAATATTGCTGTAGAATTAGCGGCGAGATGAAGATGAAAACCAATACAATCTTTATTTTGAAAACTTCCCTTACATCAAAACTGCTCAAGCGCAAGCAATCCGAAGGAGTTGTCATGCGCAGAAAATGTCGAGTGATTTTTCTCATAATCACTGGCTACGGAATTTTTAACAATGCGGATCATTCCAGCCAAAATTCCAAAGTATCAAGGGATTCTTCATAGCCCCCTTTAACGTATTTTTTCAAAATCACTCTATTCAATCTGCCCTGTTTTTGGACGAAAGCAACATTAAAATCTACAACTGAAGCGATATTATACAAAGGAACGGCTCCAATTACCATAAAGAGCCACAATTTTAGCTTCTCCATACACATTCTGCACAAAGGCATAAGCAAGTAATAAATTTTGCTTCTAAATCCAGCTTGAATAAATTCTCCACGAGATTGACTTATTCTTCAGAAAAAGTGAGATAATACACGTATCGTTATTGAAAAATGTTGCAAAAAGCAGAACTGATCAGATATTTCATCCCGAGTTGCCGAAAAATCAGATAGCGACAGTTCTTTAAATAAAAGTACAGGCAAAAGTGCCAAAAATACAAATCTGTTCATCTTATCTGCAAATTCTAAATCTATAATCCCTATTTTTCCTAAAGATGTATCCAAGTATCATAAGTAAAAGACAGGCATTGTCGCATTTAAAGCAAAATATCAATTCTTCCATTTTTCTCCCTCATACATAAATTCTTTTTCATAAATTCAGCTTCCACGCATTACGCAAAATAAGAAAATTATTTTATAATTTTATCAATAATTCCTCCACCAAGACAAACTTCACTCATCATAAGCAACACAATCTGCCCCTAATGTTACTGCCTTTTTGTGGCTCATCAAAAATCACTTCATATTCATTTTCATTAAGTTTATTAATCACAACTTTTTGTGTCTTTTTGTCTATATCTAAATTTTACAGTACATTCTAACGGAAACAGTACTTCATTTATAAAATTAAAATCTGTTGCAATTAACCCTTTTGAATAAAAGCACCGAGTTATCCCCTTGAGTTACTATCAGTTCATTTTTCCAAATCCTTATCCACAACAAACCAAAGGCTCTCAGTCCCTTCCTTTGTATTTCCAATCCAATTCCTTTTCTTTGTCCGATTGTGTAATACATAAGTCCATTATGATGCCCTAGTACCTTTCTTTGCGTATTTACAATATTTCCCACCCTTTGCTGGCAAGTATTGGGATAAAAATTTATTAAAATCACGTTCTCCAATAAAGCAGATTCCTGTGCTGTCTTTTTTCTTCGCTGTTGCCAAGTTATATTTTTCAGCGATTTCACGAATCTGTGGCTTTGTGTATTCTCCCAATGGAAACAGAACTTTTTTCAGTTTGCTCTGACTTAACTGGCAAAGAAAAATATGTCTGATCTTTGTTATCATCGATTCCTCTTAACATAGTCGATTTGATTTTTCCATCTTTTTCTTCGTGAACAATTCTCGCATAATGCCCTGTCGCCACATAATCAGCCCCAAGTTTCATCGCATAGTCCAGAAATGCACGGAATTTGATTTCCTTATTACACATCACATCGGGATTGGGCGTTCTTCCTTTTTGTACTCATCTAAAAATACGTAAAAACCTTATCCCAATATTCCTTCACAAAATTCACCGAATAATAAAGGTATCTCCAGTCGCTCTGCCACAGCAATCACATCCTTATAATCCTCTTCTGCCATACAAACTCCATTTTCATCCTTCTCTTCCCAATTCTTCATAAAAACTCCGATTACATCGTACCCCTGTTCTTTAAGCAAAATTGCCGCAACGGAAGAATCAACTCCACCAGACATTCCTAGTACCACTTTCTTTCTTCTTTCCACAATATTTTTCTCTATTCATAAATTCCTATTGCTCCTTCTATTTTTCACAGTTTTTGATTTTTAGTCTAAGCTTTTATTTTTCTTTTTTTATTTTATATATATTTAGGCATATTCGTAATAAAATTTTGTTACAACTTTAAATTTTTACTTTATTTCACAAACAAACAACTCATTATTCATTTAAAAATTCAATAGTTTACTATATAAATAATATTAGTATAGCACAATATATGAAATCAGGCAAGACTAGTAAATAAATTAAAAAGAGCAATCTTATATTGAACTGCTCTCTACTTTTTAATTTATATTTTAAGATTTTTAATTTACGCTACTCTTTTGTAGAACTTCGATTAGATTTAAGTTTTTATCAAGTATAACTACTGTATTGTGTTTTTATCAAATCCGAAATACAATCTTGCGTGTTTTTCCCATCAAAGGCTACATAATTATTTACATAATATACACCTTTTTCCCTGCTGAATAAATTTTATATGATCCGTATACTGTACTGTCATCATCAATATCGTCATAGATTTTTCTTGTATTTCTCACCTGTTTTTTTACCAATTTCATAGCCTTGAACTAATTCATCTATTTTTCCCTTTATTATCCTCCATTATAAAAATGAATATCTTTCAGGATATTTGTTGTTATCAAAACTTCCATCCATCCAGTAATAACCGTTAGGAGTTGCTCCTTGCAATACCTCATTCAATGAAATTTCAATGTTTTATTTGAAGGTGTAAATTTTTCTGCAAACTACAGACATTCTATTGCCAACATTGATATTAGAATTAATTTTTCTTAACTTTCCACTCTCCTGCTCTAATTCTGATTTACAAATTGATTCTATCATACGAACCTTACTGAAAAGAATACTTTAAAAATAAAATTTAATATACACTCAAACCTATTTAAAATGAAACTGCTAAAATTATATAAATTGAGAATAGCTTTTTTGAGTTCGCTTTTACAAGTTTTACTATAATATAATTCAGAATATATTAACAGTAATGTGTTTATAAAACAGAATTTTTGTTCTAGTATTTATTTAGTAAATATACTGTTAAGTTTATACCAAACTAAAAATCATACTAGATTTAAATAAAAAAATAAACTAAAGGGTAAATGTAATCTCAAGACACAAAATTATAGATTTCGGGCATTTAACAAAAATTCTTAAGACATATTCAATGCAATTTTTATAATATTTTTCATTAATATTCTATCCTTACTAATATTTTAATACATATTTGTCATGATATTTGTTACAATATATTCTTAACATTATTTACAACAGACAAGAAAAATAATTTAAATAACAGGATAAACAAATTGATTTTCCGAATATTTCAGTGTTATACTTGGGATTATCTGATTATTACAAAAATAAATTTGAAATATTATTTAGAGGTGATTATTTATGAAATTAGGTTATGAAATTTTAAACAATCCATTCCTTAACAAAGGTACAGCTTTTACAAAAAGGAAAAGAAGAATATGGATTATTAGGACTTTTACCACCGTATATTCAAACTATAGACGAACAGGCAAAACAGGCTTATGGACAATTTCTGAAAAAAGACAAGTTAATTGAAAAAGACATTTCTTAATGGAAATTTTTAATACAAACAGAACATTATTTTATTATTTATTTAGCAAACACGTAGTTGAATTCATGCCAATTGTTTTACGATCCTGTAATTGCAGAAAGCATAGAAAAATTATAGTGAATTATTTGTAAATCCTCAAAATGCGACTTATTTGTCAGTAAAGAACGGAAAACATAGAAACTATTTTTAAAAAAATGCACTGATAACAGAAAAATCCGTTTAATTGTCGTTACTGATGCAGAAGGAATCCTTGGAATTGGTGACTGGGGAACTAACGGAGTTGACATTTCAGTTGGAAAACTGATGGTTTACACTCTGCTGCTGGAATTGATCCCACTACTGTCCTGCCAGTTGTAATTGATGCTGGAACAAATAGAAAAGAGTCGCTGGAAAACGACTTGTATCTAGGAAATAGATTTGAGAGAGTTCGAGGAGATGCATATTATAATTTTATAGACAAATTTGTAAAAACAGCTGAAAAACTTTTCCCAAATTTATATCTTCACTGGGAAGACTTTGGAAGATTAAATCAGCAAAATATTTTAAATAAATATAAAAATAAATCGCAACTTTTTAACGATGATATACAAGGAACTGGAATTATCACTTTAGCCGGAATCTTAGGAGCATTAAAAATTTCAGGTGAAAAAGCTTACTGACCAGATTTATATGTGTTTTGGAGCAGGAACTGCAGGGGCTGGAATGCCGGAAGAATTTTCAATGAAATGGTAGAACAGGGAGCTTTCTGAAGAAGAGGCACGGTTTTATCTAGTTGACAGACAAGGCTTATTATTTGAAGACACGGAAGGACTAACTCCAGAACAAATTCCTTTCGCAAGAAAAACGGAGTGAATTCACAAATGCAAATGAATTAACTACTTTGGAAGTCACTGTAAAAATCTGTGAGACCAACTATACTTGTCGGAACTTCCACAGTGCCAAATACTTTCACAAAAGAAATAGTTCAAGAAATGGCAAAACACACTGCAAGACCAATAATTTTTCCACTTAGCAACCCAACAAAACTAGCAGAAGCCAGTGCAAAAGATCTTATTGAATGGACAAATGGAAAAGCCCTCGTTGCAACAGGTATCCCATCAGATCCAATAGAACTCAACGGAATTACGTACGAAATTGGGCAAGCAAATAATGCTTTAATCTACCCTGGGCTGGGACTTGGAATTATCGCAACAAAATCAAAAATTGTAAACGACAAAATAATCTCAGCAGTACTGACATTCACTAGGTGGAATAATTGACACAACAAAACCTGGGACGCCGTGACTTCCTCCAGTATCAAAACTGACAGAATTTTTCTGAAACAGTGGCACTGGCAGTCGGACAAAGCGTACTAGACCAAAAAATTAAATACAGAATTTTTAAACAATTTAAAAAGCAATAAAAATACAAAATGGATTCCTAAATACAAGGATTTTTAATTAATTTTTCCAATTTTTATAGGAAGCATCCCAATAATCTCAATCCTGACAATCCCACAGGCAATCACAGACCTCACTCACAAGAAAATACTCAGCAATTATAATTCTATCCATAATTTTCTCATTCATCGGAATACTCTCAGGACTGTATTTTTCCTACATTGAATATTCCATCAGACCTTCAATTATTGTGCTACTTACAGTTTTGTTAGCGTTAGTTAAGGTTGGGAGATTTGTGAAAGGAAAATTTTTGAATTACTTTTTATTATAAGCATAAATAAAAAAATAGAGAGTATATATCTAAAACTCTCTGTTTTTAATTATTTAATTATTAAAAATGCAGATATAATTATAATCTACCAGATTTTCAGTTTCTGTCTTATATGGTGTTCGTTCTGAAAAGTTTTTAATAAAAATTTTCTTTTTTCCTCAGATATTTTTATCTTTTATGACAGTTTTATCTTTTGAAAATCCCTAAAAACTCCCAATAATAAAAAATAAAAGATTAATTTATTCATATATCTCCTTTCATAACTTTATAAAAGACCAAAATCTGACCTTATCTTTTTCATTCACCCTTTTTATCACTCTTTCACATAAACATATTTTCTCTCATCCGACATATCCTCATCAAAACATACCCATCCAAAGTAATATTTCTCAATTTTTCACATCACTAATATTATTTTTTTCACAATATAATTCAAAGTAAAGCCTCGCATTTTTCTTCGAGTTTGTACTCACTTGCTTTTAATTTCCCATTTGAGTCTTCCCAAAACTCAAAATCAATTAATTTATCGGGGTTTATAAGTTTAGAATATTCCTTTGAGGCAAGATTTAAAAATAATGTCTTCGTGTTCAAAAATATTCATTCACGCTAGTTTTCCAAACCTCATAAACGACTTACTTTCAAAAATTGAATTTGTCATATCAAGACGATACTCCTTCACATTTGTATAAGGGCGTCAAAACCCCATACAAAGCAGACAAGATAACCAAATGCGATTCCAAATATTCAAAATCATTTTTATCAAATGTTTCAATCTTTATAGCCTTATACGCAACACCAGTATAGCTTGTCAAAAGCATTTCACTTTTCTCGTTTTCATAATTTTTATAAAATTCCAATAACTTTTTCTGCCTTTTCATTTTTCAATTTAAATTTTTTTCTCAATTTCCTCTACAGAAAAGGTTTTTATTTTTCAATAATTTCCTTTGTTATTTCTAGATAAAAAGCTCTTTTTTTCAGTCAAAGAGCCACTATCTTTTATTGACAAATTGTTAATTTTTTTAGCTTTTGCTTGGTGATATTATAATTTTCATAAACTAAATCTCCAAATCTAATTCATCATTATCAAACTTAAAATCATCATCATGCAAATGCACCACTTCCAGTGCTTTTTCATAATTCGTAGATTTTTAGAGAAGAAATCGCTGCTGTTGTTTCTACATTTCAACCCATTTAACACAATTGGATTTAGATTTTTTCACTTCAAATTCTTCTTCAAATCCTAAAGTTCATCAAGGCTTTTGTTCGCATTATAACGGATATATTCCTTCACATCGCCTGTAAGTCCCAAATCACCATAAATTTCATCAGTATATTTTTGTTTCATTTTCATATAAATCGTACATCAAATTTTTCAGTTCAGCTCTCATATCAGCTTTTTCCTCTTCGCTGAAAGAATTGTATAATTCCTGGAACAATAATCCTACAAAAACTCCGTGAATTGACTCATCAGCTATGATTTTCTTAATTATATCGCAACTTGCAACCATTTCTCCTGGCCCCTGCAAGCCAAAGCGGTAAAAAAGAATCCGCTGTAAAATAAATATGTTTCCAAATAAACCGAAAGCTGCCAGAGCCATCGCAATATCTCTTTTTGAAGCCTCAGGATTATTCATTTTTCTGATAATATGTATCAATTTTATTGGCTTTATACTGCAAAGTGCGGATTTTTCCTGAACCCATCTGAATGTTTCATTAATCTCTCTTGTAGACGCAAACTGTTGTAAATATTGTCGAATAAGACTTTGCGTGAATCGTTTCCATCATACACATATATGAAAGCACCGAACGATTTTGCAGTGACTCAATATGATCAATAATCTTTCGGCATCCCCGTATGACTCTGCAACGTATCCAACAGCGTTAATCCCTCCTAGTACTATGCAAATACGCCAACTTCATCGCAGGCTCAAGCGAATTCCAGCTATCAATATCCTTCGACGGAATATACTCCGTATCAATCCAAAACTGCTTCAAATTCTGTTCCCGAAAACATCTCTACATAATCATTTTCCGGTGTATTCCAGTTTACTGCTTCATATATTTTTATTTTTCATTTTTCTTTTTATCCTTTTCGTTTTTATTTTTATTATTTTTATACTTAATTTATTTTTCTATTATAGTTCCTTGATTTATGTATACATAAGGATAGTAATAAACATTTTTCCCACTATCATTTTCTACATAACTTTTTATTTAATTTTTCCATTTCTTTGAGTAATTTTCCATTTCTTTTTCAATGTTCTCTTGCTTTATAAGCTTTTTGCATATTTGTTTTTACATCTACCATTTTTGAACAATTTCTTTAATCCAGTGTATTATAATTTGGAACTGTAAAAGTTATCTTCATATAATTTCAATATTTCAGTATAAGTATCGTCTTTTCCATCAACTGTAATTTTATCATTTAATATAGCTGCTTCTCGCTTACGCTAATTTTCTTTTTGAAATTTCTCTATATACTCCACGAATTCTTTTTCTTGTAAATATTTTCTTCTTTGAATCATGTTTCTCCATTTTTGATACAACAACTGATTACAGGTTTCTCCCCAAAATTATAATCCCATTTATACAAATATCTATTATTAAACGATTAGTAACATCTGCTACTACTTCAAATCCTAATTTCCCTATTTTTAATTCTGATTCTCTAACATTGCCCCCGTATGTTGTCGTGAAGAACCGTATACTTCTGAAAAATTAGATAACTTTCTCTAGCTGGTTATTATTCCTCCTGTCGAATCGTCAGCACACTATAAAATTTACATTTTCACCTTTTTGTGTTTTTAAAATTATGTTTTTCCTGTTTTTAATTTTTACTTTTCAAATGTTTGTGGTTTTAATTTATATTCTTTTTGAATCCAGTACTAATTTAATTTCTGAATTTGTTGGATTGCTTAAATAGTATTCATGTGAACTCGACTTACATTTTGTTACTATTAAAACAAATATTATTAATATAAATAGTATTTAATTTTTAATTCTCATTACGTTCTCCTTCTAATATTTTTATTTTTTACCTTTTTAAATTCATTTTTCTAATAAACTTATTTAATAATTAAAAACTAGTTATTTTTAACTAATAGATTATACATTTGTTGTTCTATCCAGTATTTCATTAAATTTTTCAAATTCTTTATAAAAATCTTCTTTCTTAAATTTTTCGTATATTACATTTCCAAGTATAGAAGTTCTTGATAATTATTTTTGAATTTGGTTGTATGTTTCAACATCATAATAACTTTTCTCTATTTCCAGATTTTTAGTAATAATTCATTACCACTTTTTCAAATTTATTTTTAATTCTTTCAGTCTTTCTAAACTACCTTTTTCAATTCTCAATTTGGATTCCGAATAATAATTTCTTCCAATTTCCTCCAAAAATCATTAGTAATATTTATAAATTCATACAGTCTTGCTCCTGCGATATCTCCATTTTTCTCTCTATTTTTATTTCTTCATCAATTATTTTTTGAGACTAAGTCTTCAAACACTTTTTAAAATCTAAAATTTTATTTTTATTTTTCTTTATCTCTACATATTCCAAATATAATTTTTCGCTTTTTGAAATTATCTTTCTTGTACTCTTCGTTTTCTATAATAACATTGTTTTCAGATATTTTACCTTTTAATTTTTGATTGTTTCAAAATACTCTTTAAATTTATCATCAACCTTTTCAAATTTTGGGGCTGTTTCAGAATTACCCTCAACTTCGAATAGAAAATATTTAAAGTTTTGATACATCAACTTCTAATAATTTTTAATTTTTCAATATCTTCAGCATTAAAAATCATTTGTTACTTCTCCATCTATAATAAAAGTATTTTCATAATAATTTTCAAAAACCGTTAATCAATTTATCAGATTTTCTACAAAATCTAAATATATTTCATATTTTCCAATTTTCATATAATGATCATACCACAACTACTTATATCGTAATTATAACCCAATAATTTTTTGGTTCATAATATCTCCTCAATTTTCTACACCGAACATGAAAATACACTCCTCAATCGTAGCCTTTCTCGTTTCTCAGTATAATAAAGCGATTTCAATCCCAGCCTATGTGCATAAATATAAAGTCTAGCCAAATCCCTAGTACTATCTGTACTCTTCGTATACAAGATAGTCGAGATTCGCTCGATCTACGTGTCTTTGGATTACAGAAATTAGTTTCAAGATATGATCCATATCGTGCAGCTGACTTGTAGAAGAAAATAGTTGTCGTTTGTTAGGTACGGCATTGGATGAAAGTTGTACTGTCTCCGTATTCTCTTACTTCGATTGTGTCCAACTATGGCATTACTGAGGCTGTGGAGTTCATTATGTAGGATGTTGACTGGTTTGAGAGCGATCGCCATTCGGTAGGCGTTAGAACTCCGTGTTTCATTGCGCTCTTTTAGGTTTGCCCAGCTCTTTTGTTGGGATGTGGATTCGCTTCAAATAGCTGTTTTATTTTTCTGTTTTGCGTGTATAGCTGTAATGTATTTTGTCAAAATAGTTTGCCTTGGCGTATTCAGATTTTTCAAAAGTCCTTGAAAGCTCGCCTTTTTCTTTTGCAATTTCCATCGAACGTTCCAATGAATAGAAGTTTACCATCATAAAGAATACATTGCAGAAAGTCTGGCCTTTCCTTGCTTTCATACATACATCAAAGTTTTTGTAGCGTATCCATGCAGGTTCATTGCTCCCAGCCCTACTGAGTCGCGTACCAATCATTTGCTATTGACGGAACAATATCAATGTTTGTCAAGTCTGATACCATTGTGAGTGAATCAATTGCTACTTTTGTGGCTTCTTTTATTCTTTTGTTTTCCATCACTGTAGCAATATTCAATGAACCAAGATTACATGGAAATTTCCACGTCTTATCGTGGCCTCCTCATATCGCATTGATATCTGAAACTTTGATCACTGTATACTCAGTACATAGATTGAGAACTTTAACTGTTCGATTTCTTTTCAATGCGTGTTCCTTATTTTGCATTATCTTTAAAGAATAAATAAGGATATCCACTTTCTTTTTGCGTTTGAGAAATTTTACAAGAAGTTCCACTGCGTTTATGCATGTTGGATTATCAACCAGTTTTTCATATTTTCGTTCATATCCATCTCATCCAGATATTGTCCATATAGAATCACTGTGTGGATTAAATGTGTAACAAACTTCATCTTCCATTGCCAATTGCATAAATTTATCTGAACAATAACTCGATTGACAATGATTTTTATCCTCGATTTTTCTCATCTACATTTATTACTATCCAAAGATCATTAATATCAGAATGGAAAACATTCGAAATACAAACGGCTCCAGCCCAGCTCTTGTCCTAACTCAGATTTGCGCATGAAGATATCCTCCAAAATCTTCATGAATCGGCAAAACTCCGGAGCTTTCCTTCACCTCCTTTTATTGACTCTCCTCTTGCCCTTTTACTTTTAGAAAGGTTAATCGAAACTCCTCCACTAATCGAAGAAAGTTTCGTTGAAGAATCAAAAACATATCCAACTCGCTCAAATTATCTCTATTTCATCAAGGAAGCAGAAACAAGCTCAGAACGTTTTTCCAGATTAGAAGTAGGCATGGTGGCTGATACTCTTGATTTATCAACGTCAAAGCATCACTCTTTTGCACTTTCGCATTTCCGCACAGCCAAATAAAAGCGAAACTGTCGCAATCCTATCTTCATATCTTAAAATTTCTCTCAGTATCATCCATCAGCATAATCCGATAAAACTTAGATGCACTCATAAACGAAGCAAACCTGAATTTCTTTTATCATAAACCAGCGCATCTATCCTTTTATCTCATCGTATATGCCGGCTCTCGCATCAGTATACAATAATGTTTTATCAAATATTCATCTTTCCTCAAGCATATGACACACGTATTTTTATTCACATGGAACACCACAAAACCACGAAATAAACAGCCTGCTTCATCTTTCTCTCTCCAGCTCGAAAAATCCTCCTTGTTTTGTACCATTATTCTCGTTATTTTAGATATCCATTTTTGCTCTATCATCACCATTGTAATTTCTCCTCTACGTGCATTAATTAATTTTTACTCATTTGGTAATTTTATATCATGTTCATTAATGACCGGTTGTCGCAACTAACTAATTTGCAATAAATACAATTTCGTAGTGCAAAGGTCATTTAGTCAAATTGCTGCTTTTCAGTGGATATTCCGCTTCTCCTGTACTTTGGTACACTCATATACAATCCGAAACACACGTAATGGTGACGCATGTCTTTCTGAATCATTTTCTAATCATTTGTTTGAATGGTTCCATCTACTTCCGGCCTTTCAAAACCAGTCTATCACAACAACTTTCTTCTTTTTCTTTATCTCTGCTTGCACTCAAAAGTCGCATTTAAATGTGCATCATTAAAACCATATCCGCGAAGTACAACTCCATCAGCTTCCGTGCAATTGATGGTAACTCTAGCAAAAATGTTTTATGAAAGCGATTACTATAATCTGCTGTTGTATCATACCCAGACAGCCAGATTGCCTGAATTTCTTTCTCCACCTTCTCTTTGCTGTTGTTTGAATCATTACAGTCTCTAGTATTGATTAACCCTTTTCATCCCAAATAATTTCATCCTGGTTCTGTTGTAATGATATAAATTGAGCATGAATATGATATAAAGTAATTCCTACTGTCTATCTCCATACTTCTCTTTAGTTAGGTAAATGTTTCTTCATTAACTATAAAAGAATTTTGGGAAATACAGTGTATACTAATGGATCTGTACTTGTGATATACTATTCCAATTTTCAAAATTTTTCTTTTAATTTTCTAGAGAAACTCTATGTCATAAGGGCACCTATATTTTACATGATAATACTTTAATTGCTAGTACAATTTTTCTTATATATAATTTTTCAAAATCTAAACCTTTGAATTTCGACAAATTTTGATACTTTAATATTCAAAAAGCGCTCCATTACAGGAGTATCTTCTGACAGCATATCCTGAATAAGTTATAAATAGTTTTCAAACATACGCATGCTATCTCTGCAAAATTAGTAAAGAGCATTTATAATTTTCTCTAACATCCTCATTAATTTTCTTTCACAATGCCATATTTAATATTTTCTTCGCATCATATATATTTCTTTTACACCATTGCTTGATTAAATGAACACTGCAACAATCCTAAGTCATGTAAACATCTTTGAATTTCACTTTCCTAAATCTTCTCTTTCAGATTTGTAATAATCTTTTCTTCTTCATACGCATAGTAATAATAACTTGACTTTAACTAATACTAGTCTTTTTCTCTCTTTTATCTTCTTCAATAATAAGAATACTCTTTTATAATTGCATATAATCTTGACACTCCTCATCAGATTGCGTAAATTCCATTGTTCAATAATTTTATTTAATTGACTTCACTGCAGCGACCAAACCAGCTTTCTACTGAACCTCACAGCACCTACTACTACTCATAAAATCTTTTCTTATTTCTCACCTCTCATCTCAGCATCCACCTTTTCTCTTCAAATAATCTATCATAATTTTTCTACTTCCGTACTTGTTCCCGACAACTCAAATTTCATCAATACTGGAATTCCGTATTTTTGCTGAATTTTTATCAGTTGCTACTAGCGAAAAATTGTCCCCAGTTTCTGTTTCCGCTGGAACTTACCCGATTTTAATAGTTTGCTGTTGTTTTCATTTTGTGAAAATTCGTCTGTTGTTGCTGGAATTTCTCCAATTTTTGTTGTGAATAGTTAGAAAATGTCCTTCATTTTTGATTACCATAGTTGATTTATCTTTATAAAATGCCAGTCCTGACGTTGTGCTTGCATATAGAATCGTTCAACATTTCCGTTTTTGAGATCGTAATATATATACATCGATTTCACCTTGCTTTTTAATATTTATTCTGCGTTTTGACACTAAATTTTGTTTTACATACTTTTAAAATCAAAATCCCTAATTATGCTAATTTTATTTCAATTTTATAACTTTAACTTTTTCAAGTAAATTTAAATATGTAGTAAAAACTTCTTTAAAACCTAACTCAAAAAGCCTATAGCTATTTTACTCAAACCCAATTTTGTATAATTTTTAGTAGTTTAATTTTAAAATGGGTTCAAGTATATTTTCATTTTTAGAGCATAAAATATATCTCAAAACCAGATATTTTAATAAAAATCATTTTGAGTAGTATTATTATTATCTAAAATTGTATTTAAATTGTTCATTACATCATTGAGATGATTTCATTGATTTCTTCGCTTAAATCAATTGTTCTTTTATTTCTTCTGTTTCTTCGACAAAATTACTGTTGGAACACTTTCAGCTCTATATTTTACGGCAATCTCCGGATTATCAAATGGATTTATTCTTTCATATTCTATACTATCTAATAAATCCGACACCATTGCACATGATTACAATCATTTTTCTCAAATTTCACTATTTTTCATTTTTCTATCTCTCTTCTATATTATATAAAAACACAATATATTGTGTTTTTGTGAATTTTCTAACATATATGTAGTATCTTATTGAAAAATTTTTCAATAAGATTATAGTTAATTTTTGATTAAATAGTAGTTTTTTAGTTGACTGAATAAAGGGATTTATTAATTATATATTTTATATATTAAAATTCATTTATTTATTATATTTTAAAAGGATTCGAAAATAATAGTTTGTTATAACAGCTCTATGTTTTTACTGATGATACAGATGCTAAAAGTTTATATTTGCATGGTTTAAATTTTGGATGACAAACACTAAAAGCTATCAGCACCAATTTATAGCTTTTTATTCTTTTTATATTTATAAATAAATATCAAAACGCATTCCTTCTTTTTCTTTATTATAAACATTCTAGTGAATGCAAATTTCAGTATTTTATTTTGCTCAAATTTGACTTGATGATACACAGTTCTGCAATCAAAACAATAAATATAATAGTACAGTATGGTGTGTGAAATTTAAAGTCTCTGACTTTTTCCAAACAATATTCCCTTATTTGTGAAAAATATGATATAATTTTGAAGTTATTACATTTTAAAAATTAAATACAAAAAAATAATTGGAGGTGAAATGGTAGAACTTAAAAAAACATTGAAAAAAAGATTATATTAATTTTGATTTAAAAAAATAAATTTGAAAGATTAACAAAGGGGAAATCTTTGGATTAATTGGACAGTCTGGAAGTGGAAAAATCGACAATTTTTAAGAATTATTCAAGGAATTTTGAAAGCTGATAAAGGAGAAATTAATATTGCAAAGAATACTGAAGTTGCTTATATTTTTCAGGAATTTAATCTTTTGTATAACAAAAATGTCTTTGATAATGTTGCTCTTCCCTTAATTTTAAAGAAAAAGTTTTCAGCTGAAAAAGTTAAGGAAGTTTTGAAATTTGTGGGGCTGTCTGACAGGAAAGAATCATTTATTGCTTCCCTTAGTGGCGGCGAAAGGCAGAGAGTGGCGATTGCCCGTGCGTTAGTGTCAAATCCGCAATTACTGCTTTGTGATGAAGTTACAGCTTCTTTGGATAAATCTGTAAAAGATGAAATACTTGACTTGTTTGAGGAAATAAATAAAAAATATGGAACGACTATTTTAGTTGTTACTCACGAACTGGAAGTTGTAAAAAGGCTATGCAGCAGGGTGGCGGTTATTGAAAAAGGTAAAATTACAGATATTTTCAATGTTAATCAGAAGGATTATGAAAAATCAAACAAAAGTTATGCCGATTATGTGAGGGAGGTTCTGAAATGATAGATACTGAATTATTAATTGCAATAAAGGACACTTTTACAATGGTTCTTATTCCTACGGTATGTGCAGTATTTTTGGGAATTCCTTTAGGAGCTCTTGTATTTTTGACTGATAAAGGCGGCATTAGGGAAAATAAGTTTATAAATATTCCATGCAACATTTATATAAATGTAGTCAGAAGCTTCCCATTTTTAATATTTGTAGTTATATTAATACCTCTCACACGATTAATTTTTGGTACTGCCTTTGGACTGTTTCCTGCAAGTTTTCCAATTTGCTTTGTAGCTGTGGCACTGTATGCAAGATTTACAGAACAGTCCTTTTATGATGTGAATAGCGGGATAATTGATGCGGCTTTGTCAATGAAGGCAAGTGTATTTCAAATTGTGTGGCATTTTTTGCTTGTTGAAGCGAGAAGCAGCCTTGTACTTGGTTTAACTTCGGCAATTATCAGCTTTATCTCATACTCTACTGTAATGGGAGTTGTCGGTGGAGGTGGAATTGGCGACTATGCAATGCGATATGGATACAACGAATACAACTATGCCCTTGTATATAGGGTTGTGACAATAATGATAGTCATTGTATTTTCAATACAGATTATTGGAAACAGAATATCAAAAAATTTAGATAAGAAAAGGAGAATTTACTAATGTCAAAAAAATTATTAATTTCATCAGCTGTAATATGTGTGCTAATTTTAGCATTTGTTGGAATAAATTTAAAAAAGGATAATGTCATCAGAATTGCTGCGGCTGGATATCCGATGGATGAAATTGTGAAAATAGCAGCTGAAGACTTAAAAAAGGAAGGTTATGATGTAAAAATTACTGTATTAACAGATTATGTTACTGCGAATGTCGGTTTAAATGCCAAAGACTTTGACGCAAACTTTCATCAGCACGAGCCATTTATGCAAGTTTTTAATAAGAAAAAAATAACGGAAAACTTGTAAAAGTTAAAGGGATTTATGATGTTTATGTAGGTTTTTATTCAAAAAAATACAAAAAAATAAGGCAGAAATTCCAAATGGGGCAAAAGTTGCCATTCCAAACGATGTGACAAATCAGGATAGAGCCTTGAGAATACTTGCAAATGAAGGTTTAATTGAGTTGAAGCCAAAAGATGGACTTTATAATTTGAATGACGTTATTAACACAAAGAAAAAAATTTCAAATTTATGGCAGTTCCTATTCCATCGCTAGTGCAGGCATACCAAGAAGCTGACTCTGGCAATACTTCACCGGCTGCTCACACATGCACTGAGATGAGATTCACATGTAAAGAGACCTCTATCATTAGATACAAATGCAGGCATGCCAGAGCTCCTAGTAGCAAGGGAAGGGCAACTTAAAACATGTAAGAAAATGCAGATTTGACGCAAAGCTATGACTTCTGAAAAGATTAAGAAGTTTTGTTTGAAGAAAAGTGTTGACAGATTCCTCTGTATGAAGAAATTTGCGGAGTACTACAAAATTGATATTCTGACAAAATATGAGAGTTGTCTCGCTCAGATTCTAGGAACAATAATCTCAATGGCTAAAATCATACATCTTAGTTATTATGCGATATAGTCAAAATTTCTTTATAACACCTACATGTTTTATAACATTTCTGGTATGCATTTCATCTGAGACTTCATCTAGAAGCTTTTCATGGGCTGGTCCTGAGCACTTATTCCCTTCGTGTAGTGCCTGCTGTGCACTCTTCGCTATTTTACATCATTTGTGCTTTTCAGTGCCTTTTAGGACATCCAGCATCTTCTCAATCGTCAGGTTTGTTTTGCGGAAGGAATCACATGTCTCCTTTCCTCAAAGCATTTCTCGGACATTCCTTGTCAAAAGTGCGTCCCTGTTGATTACATGTTTGCCTAAACAGAATACGTTAGATTTCTTTCGCATTTTCCACAGGCTATCGCCATTTTCGTTCAGAGATCAGTGTCCTGCTTTTCAAACTCTCAGCATTTCCAGCAAAGCCCTCTGTTGTCTTTTGCCATCTGAAAACATCTTATCACTCTTGCTACGCGTCTCGTATGCCTGTACTGGTGCCTCAATTCGGATTTGAGATTATAACTATTCTGAATGACTGGAGTTCCCTGTTTCTGCTAGATTTTGACTTCGCTGGTCTCTGATCCTTGACTGTGTTAGTAATCCTGTGCCATTGTTGCTTCAGATTCGTCATGAACGCAGATATTACTGCGAATTTTCATCTTTCATATACAGTAAAATCCGTCACATACCATAGCAAAAGCTATAAAAGATAAGTAAAACAATCCCTTCAATTACTTTTATCACATTTTGTCGTTTGTATCTTTTACTCCCAGTCGCCTCCTGAAACTTTCCAGGGTACCCTGTCTGATATCTTCCTTCCATCACCCTTTCTATCTTTTCAATCCTTTTCATCAAATGTATCCTTCTGTCGCGATATACGCGACAACCAATGCAAAGCCATTACAAATAACAACATTACCATTCACCTTCTTTATTTTCGATTTTAATCAAAAGACACAAATCCATGCACAGCGAGACTGACTTGTCATGAAAAACTTGCTCCTGAATGTTTCGCTCGGATTGATTGATTAACACTGTATCCCTCCACTGTCAGTTTTCTTATCATTAGTGCTATCTTTGATTTTCTGCGGTATTTCTGTCAAAATTTTCCTCTTTAAAAATATTCCAATTTCTAGGCCTCACCTTTGGAATTTAAAAATCACAAATTTCGTTCTGTTCAGATTCCTGCTAACTGTATGATCTGTCCAGTTGAACACTTTCTCAATTTTACATTTTACTCTCATGCCAAAATCTGGCAGCTGCTCTTTTTCCTGACAAACCTTCTGAAATCAAAATATTCATTTTCCTCCTTTTCTTTCTACAATAAATTAACCTGCCTATGTACTTTGCTTTTATCAAAATATCAATAAATTTATATTCCTCTTTTACTCATGGAATCATGCTTTCTTTTCAAGCTCTTGAACGCGTTTTGCAATTTCGTCCTGCTTTCTCACTCAGGTCATCCAGTTCTCATGCGTATTCCTCTATTATAATCTCATTTTCAGTGTATACCCAATCATTTTCCAGTCTCATCAGTTTCTGATGCGATTCAAGGTGTATAGTGAACATGTGTACCACCATGATAAAGGAACAGAACAACAATTTCATTTATTATAGCTAGATACAGGTTAAACTGCCTTTAAGATACATATCCACTACAATCCAGCTTTCAAAATGACATATTAGACTGAAAGCGAGCGAATCTCAAGGCACCTGCAAAGCTTGTAAAGCTTTTATATGAGAACTTGCTTTTCTATCTTCTTCCTTTCAGCATAATCTGGACACTTTCTATTCGATGCACGATGTGGATAACTTTCTTCCTCTGTGTCTACGTATCCACTTCTGACTGTATCCGTCAGCGTGTTCTTCCTTTCTTTCACTTTTTATTTCTATTCAATCTTTGGATATAGATATCTGAAACTTGTATTTATCATTTCTTTATTCCATTTTATGTCCCTTCAGTATCATTTTCAGCTTTCTTGTTTCCCTCCTCACATGCTCCATCAGTATGGACACGTTTTCAGATGCAAAGTGCATACAAATGTTTTGTAATTTATAAACAACACACACTAGAAGCTATTTTCATCCATGACTGCAATACATGTTAAGAATGCAAAAGTTTACTGCTTACACGCAGAAATAGCTCAAATGGGTTATAAATTATTCTTCAGAACCATCCTGTATTTATAGTGTTTTATCTTCTCAAATTTTGCACGTCATTTAGGCGTATGTTGCATCTCTTACCATCTGTTTTGTCAGTCACATTCTCAGGAGGGTGTAAGCGATTGCAAATCTCAGTGATCATTTGTTTTAGATCTCCACTAAGTAATAAATATATTTTCTTCACTTGCCTCACATGCATTACTTGCACTTTGATGCATAATATCTCACGTTTTCTGCAAATTACCTTGCAAATTTTACTCCCAGTTTATCTTATAATTTCTCTCACAGAGCTTCAGGAAACAGCTGCACGCTAATGCCGCATATATAAAATGTGTCACTTCATTACTTCTCTATTTTCTCCCAGGTATTCCGAAATAAACCAGAGTCGCCGTCACCGTTAAGAACGATATTATAATTTTTCCATTGCCTCAAGCTCACAAAGCCAGGCGCTGAAAACGCCATCCCAAATACTCAAATACAGCTCCCCATTACACTTTTTTCATAACAGTTCCTCCCATTTTTTATTATTTTCTTGAAACACTGTCTCAACATCATATTATTTCATATCATCATCTAGATAATTCTTTTTTCTGAGATCTTCCATTTACTGTCAGCAGTGTGTGCAGCGTAACATAGCATCCTTTAATCCTTTTCTCTTTTGGCTACAATATTATACATATATTTCCTGTTGAACTTTCATAAAATTTCTTGAATACAGGGCTTGCTATTCTTCCATTTCCACCCATAATTTTAAATTTTGATAACTTTTTAAATATTGAGTATCCTTGCCTTTTGACTTCCTTCATCGGAAAAGTAAAGTGTTACTGCTACTTTCATTTCCTTTGTTTCTTGCATAATAAATGCAAATGTATCGTCTATATCCTGATACACGTGTAGCCAGTTCATGCATCCAAGTTTTACATCTACAAAATTTGGTGCTAGCAATGTTGTCATTGACATCACCGTACAATCCTAATCCTATTTTTTCATATTGTGTCTCCTCCTAAACTTATTTTCTTATACCTTGAATTAATCCTCAACTTTTTACAGGCCATTATACTACATATTTTGTAAAGTCAACATTTAAATCAAAAATTAAATCAAATTATTACTGTTATATTTTCCAGAAATTAATCTATTAATTACATAGCAAGGAAACAACAATGTCCTTGACTATTTTACTTTTTATTTATAAACTCTTTAATAACTCTATTAAATTTTCTAACTTTGCTAACTTTTCCTTTCCATTGATTGAAATGCTGGCTTTTATCTTCTATTTTCCAAGCGATATTCTTTACTGATTGATTTTTCAGGAACATTCTTCTATAAGTTATTTTAATAAAGCTCTTTTGTCTCATTTATAAAATTATTATTAAGGAAAATGAAAATGTTTTATTTCAATTGATTGTATTTTTACAAGAGCACATGGCGCAACAAAATAATTCACAGAAGAGGTGTAATTAAGAATTATGGGTGCAACAAGAGGCGGAAGTATTAAACTGACTTTGCTACATTACATGGACTTGCAAATGTATGGCAGCTTTACATCCCCTAGAGTAACTGCCGTATGAACCAGATCAAAGATGAACTAGTGCTTCATCTTATCAGGAACCAGAAAATTATAAAACTATTTTTTACAGAATTTCAGATGGTTGAAATAAAAAAATGTCAGAACAACACACAACACCATATTTTACTGATGAAATATTGTTCTAAGATAAATTGAAACGAAAAGTGAGCTCATGAACTGTTTCACAAGAACATTAAGACTGTTATTTGGCTCTTCATTATTCCCATATTTGTCGCTTAAGCAAAGAAACAAAAGAAAACAAAAACACTGATTTGTAACTCGAGATACTGGAAAGGCTGTGACTTGGCTGGCTTGAAGATGTCGACTTAAATTACATTGTTTCTATTTGAACTTTAAAATGAGTTAGTCTGATGGTAGAAGAACAATGCGAAAACAGCTAGCTAAACAGTTGGTTGCGATAAACGAAATTTTGATGATGCTCAAAAAGTTATTTTTCCAGCGAAGTAAACTAAAAACACGCAAACGATCACAACGTACGTTTTCAGTGCAACTTATCAACGAAGATTATTTCCACAAATCATATATTGTGTCAACTTACGCAAACTTGGTAAAAGCTGGTCACCAGCCTGACGAGGAATCTCAGAATGTGGTAGTTCCAATCCGACCTTGGAAACATTTAGCTGATCTTATCAAAACCTGAATACCAATCAAAATTTATTTCAGCTTCAAAATAAAATAAAGTTCTCGCTGACTCTTCCAAACTGGCAAGTACAACAAAATAGAGATTTTACGCAACAAACTCGCCATCAATGGAGGATTCTTCTTCTTCAAATTTTAAGATACCTCCATATTATGCGTATTAACGAAACTTGAAAGATGAATAAACGATTGGCAAACTTACTTCAGGAGGAGAGCTTGTCTAAATAAAGAGAATTGAGAACATTCAAAACGAATTTGCTGAGAGCCTGCAACGACGATGAAAACTGTAATGCAATTAAGAGGGCAGGTATGAAAATTATCATTATTTAATGGATCCTCACATGCAGTTGTTTATTCTGTTTATGAAAATTTAGACAACAGTAGCTCGATAAACATCACACAGTAAGAATGTCAACAGCATCCATTCAAATTCCTGTAGCCCAATTGGTAAAAAGAACTGACGAAACAGATTTTCATGCAATTTTTAGATGAAGTATCAAAACATTGCAAATTCCCAAAAATTGGACATAGTGAGAATTAGCCAGTGATTTCAAATGTAATTGATAAGGCTGAAATTCAAGACTCAGAAAATATACACTGAGTGAGATTTTATCTCATTCAAAATATTATTATCCTAGCCACTGCCCTCTTTCCACAACTGTAATTACTGTACAACCGCCTCCTTCTAGTTTTCCAGACAATTGCCCAGTGTACTAATACGTCAATCTTCTTCCACTCATCTTGCAGTTCGCAGGATTTGTCATTTGCCCTGGAAATTTCTTCATTTAATGGTATTGATTTTTCAATAAACATCCGATACTTTTTCACTGCCTCTCTGTTTCAAGGAAGAAGTCAGTTTTTCGATTGATTTTCTTCTTTTATTCATTCCTCAATTACTGGTAACCAAACTATCTTCAAAATAAATTGCCGATTACTGCATCCCTATCGTTTGTGAACCTTCCCTTGTAATTTCCACACCTCTTTGACTCAGCAAAATTCTCTTCATCTTGACAAATTTTCATTTCATAGTAATCAGCCTGCACAAACATGGAATAGCCACCTTGTCAATCTATCCAAACTTTAATCTCATGTATGATTGTTTACCCATTCTAATTCTATCCAGGGTCAACATATACTCCAGAGAAATTCACCTTATCAAACAGAAATTTCATCATTTCATCATTGTGGCAAAAATTCTCCTTGTTTCTCCCAAAGTCCCCATCCATAAGGCATGTTTAGTAACTCTTTTGCTAACCTCTTTGTAACAGTTCAACGAAACTGGATTTTTTCTTTTGAATTTTATTTTATTACATTCTCTGTGCATGTGATACCATTTTTCCGCTCATCCTATCCAAATGCTTTCATAATTGAAGTGTTTAGCGCAGAAGAACCACCGCCTATAACGCGAGTTATCCCCATGATCATTTAACAATATTTGCTAAATGATAAGTTGGAATCACCAGATTTTGGGTAAACTAGACTGTCAATTTTACGTTTCAACCCACTTCCTCTTAATCCATCACTACAAATAGTTTCACCTCTGTGGGGCAGCATTTTAAGTCCACACAAGGCTCTCAGTCGCTAATCTTGAGCCCACCCCTTCTTTGACAAGCTCCTGCAATGCCCGTCATATCCTGGTGCCGTTCTCACTGTCTTCTCTTTAATTTTGTAACTCCAAAGTAGCATACAAAAACAGTAGTACGCTTCCTTTCCACCAATTGTTCAGCAATCCCATAACCCAGTAACCTTTCCTGACTGTCTTATATACCCTCGCCTCCCTCGAACATCCTGACCTTCCAGCACTTAGCCTGTGTTATTTCACATCGCATCAAAACTGTTGTTCTGAATCTCCTGATAATCTTGTCTATTCAGCATCTTCTATCTTAAAATAAATTCAATTATTATGTTTGTAAACGCATAATTAAATAGTCCAATGTGTAGTTCCTGCTGTGGATCTCCAGCTAGAGATGTTACTAAATTATTTTTTATTATCACTGTTCACATTTTTCTTTTTTTCCTGACATCTGCCTGTTGTCTTGTATATTATATAATAAATAAGGCATTAGCAACAATCTGATTTTTATGATATTATAACAACTTAGAATTTCATTCATCTTTTACCTTACTTTTTATTTCAATTATTCTACATAGCGCTCTGTGGTTTCAACTTACATTTTTACCTATAGTACCCGACATTATAAAATGAAAAATATGTTTATATTTTATAGAATTATCAAGAAAACTTCACTGAACTTAATCAATTGTTTTAAATTTTTAAAGATTCGTAATATCTTTTTTCATCCATTTTAATCGGCTAAGCATGAGCGGTACGCCTTTTTCTCACTCTATTTTATTCTTTCCTTGCTATTTGCGGATTATTTAATCAATATAGGAACAGTTGTAACTATAACTCAGTTCTTTTATGACAATAGTTTTTAAAATCGTTTTTCCAGTTAGAGTTGTTTCTTCATTAAACGATTTTCCGTCACAGGTGAACAATATTTCTAAATTTATTGCTTGCCGCTTTATTTGATCGAATTATTCTTCCAATTCTGATTTTTCTAATTTTCATCTGCATTAATTCTCACTTGTATTTATTCCATTATCTAGCTGGAATTATATGGTGTTGACTTCCCTGCCTGTTTACTCCCGCAAAATATATAAAACTTTTTTCATTAAATACATCTTTTATTAATTCATCCTGTTTTGTTTCTAAAATTAAATTAAATAACTTATTATAAAATGCTTTTTCATTTTGCTTTTATCAAATCATTACTGTCTTTGATTTAATGTCAATATAAATCTTTTGTAAATTTCTTCCTTTTTAATCCATTTTCCTCCTGATGTTTTTTGATTATCAACAGTGCTTTTATTTTTATGTTTTGTTTTTCACTCTAATAAAATTTCTTCTGTTTTTTCAGCCTCTTTTCTTGTTTTGTTTTAATCTTCATCTTTTATTCTCTTCGTATGTAATTTTAAATTTTTCTGATTTTTGGTACTTTTACTTCAGTTTTTTATTTTCTATGTCTATGTTTTGATTCCTTTATTTTTATTGTACCCTGACTTATTTATTACTAACTTAGAAGATTGAAACTACATAAAATCATAAATTTTGGCTCTTTAGGTTCTGAACTCAAAGTTACTTACAAACTGATAAATTATTATTTTCAAATTTCAAAATTCCCTACTCCCAAAATGGAGTTTTAAAAAATCAACAACTTTCCTTGAATTTTTCATAATTTCCTGCTCTCTAAAAAATTTATAATAAAGAATGACAAACCTAAGGGAGGTGGCAGTGGTTATTTACATTACTGCGTCTCGGACTACTATCCGTGTATCCAAGTTTTATCTTTATTTATATTTATCAATCTTTGTCACAGCAAAAACCCCCATCACTCCAATTATTTCCAAAATTCTAAAGTTCCTACTTTTTTAGACACTTTATCTCTATATCCAAAATTTACCACTCACAGTAAACTCCATATTTTCAATTCAGTTACACTTTTTGGAAAAATATTTTCATTTTAAATTTGTGAGTTCTTTTATATTTAGAAAGTTCTCTCTCAGTGCATCTTTAGATATTCTTTATTCTCATACTGAATTTCAAAGGTGAGAATGGTATGACTGACTAATTTTATTTTGAACTTTCTATTATGAATTCAACAAAACAATTTTAAATCTTTATTCCTTTTATTTTACACCATTCACCAATAGTGTCAATAATATCAGGTCTCTCAAGAGCAACTTCTCAGGTAGTTCTTCTTTGTTTTTCCATCTAATAATCTCTATTATGTAAATCTGGCCATCTTTTGTTGCAAATGTCAAACTTTATTCTTAAATTTTTACTAATACATCCTTACTTCAATTTTCCTTCTCATTCAGTTACGAATCATTAGGTTAGCTTATTAATTCTGCATTTTAATCTACTAATTCTTTCACATTTTGCTTCCATCTTCCCAGTTTTTAAATATTCCTCCTGTCTTTTTACTGTTTATCAAAACTGCCTTTTCTCTCTTGTTTGATTTTGTTTCACCTGCTCAGTAGTAGTTGTATTTTTTCAATTTTTTATTCTTGTTCATGTTATTTTTTATTTTTATTACCACATGAAAAATGCCGTTAAAGATTGTCAGCAAAAATTTTTTCATAAAATCCTTTCTGCACAAATTACCTATACTTGTACTTTCTACTACTAAATCATTGAAGATTAATCTTTTTTATATAAAATATTTATATTTTATATTTTAAAACCTTATGGCTTGAATACAATATCTTATGTGAATCATTGATATCTTGAAAGAGTTGTTTTTGGAATATTAATGAACAATCCTTTCAGTACAATTAATTTTGATATATTTAAAATTCAAGCATCTGAACCCATTCAACAACCCCTCATAAACCTCCATCAGGCCTCTCTAGTTTTCTCAGAGAATATCTCTTCATCCTTATACCTAAATTATACAAAAGATGAAATCGATAATCTCTTCAACCAAAATGAATTTTTCAGAGAAGCATTTTCAGCCATTTCTATTAAACCCTTCAACGCATACGCTGTCAATCCCAAGACAAACGATATCTTTATCATATTTACCTACTGTAATGTAACTGTTCGGAAGCCCAGTCAAACAACGCTCTTTCACCTCCAGTAACCTAAGCTCTTTTGAAATTTGTATTCTTTTCTTAATCCTCAAGTCTTTCATCTTAGAAATATTTTCTTTATTTACCTCCTAATTTCTATCTGCAAATAATCTGCATATCACCAGTAACACCTTTTCTAGCCAGCACGAGGCAACAATATGTGACTCGCTCCATTCACAGCTGTAGACCTGCTCCCCCGCTAAAACTCTCTTCATGTCATTTCGAGCACTTTCATTCTTCACAAGAATAAATTTCAAGGCTCAAGTCCAAATGAGCTTAGAAAAGTCGCTACCTGCCGCAATACTGCCATATAAATTCCTCGTCTGAAAATAACTTTTGTTCAGACTTATCGTACTTGTTACACGCATATCTCTCTGTTAAATATTTCTCAAACATTTCCTGTTAATCTTTATCTTTTAAAGCATTTTTATCACTTCTTTTCTAATATTTTTGTATTTTTATCTCTGCTTTTGTTAAATATACTATTTTTTTAATTCTGAAACGCATGTAACTACTCGTTTCTGATATTTTCATCTCTTTGGAATAACTTTTCTGATTTCAGTTTTAGGTATTCTCAGTCATTTATACTAAAAATATTCTAGCAATAAATCTTGAACTCAAGGGTCATTAACCAACTGTATAACTACAATCTGTTTTATTGTCATTTTTTATCTATACCAGAAGTATTGCCTTCAAGTTGTCCGTTTATATTCTAAAATAACTTTTCTAAGAATATTAATGATTCATACACCTTCCAAAATATTCATAATATTCTTTCGTACATTACAAGATTTTAGGAATCTCAGGCCAACACTATATTCTTTGTTTCTCAGTTTCTATTAAAGTAAAAAATTTATTTTTCCCACCAAATTATCATCCATATTTGCACGAGTATATTTTTCCATTCATCTGATATTCCATATCTAGTTGATATGCCATCTTTATTACCATTATTTAATTTTTAAAAATCTTTCTTGTAATTTTTCAATGTTCCACAAATTTTATTTCATTTATAGTTATTTCCTAAAGGTATAAAATTTAATAAATTAGACATTTTTTTACATTTAATTCTTTACTATTTATATTTTCTAGCAAGAAAGTCTTAATTTGCTACTGCAATTGTATTCTGCTTGATTTTAAAATTTTAATGCATAACCATCTAAAGATTTCACTGATTTTATTTTCCAGCACACATCTTCATCAATTTCCCATTTTCTCAATATCTCAATCTCAATGAGACGAGCAACTTTTGTGTACCTTTTGAATATCGTTCAAGGTCACATAAGGCGTTTCTAGAATTTTGGCAAATGAGAAAATTTCTCAAACGTAATTTGTGTTTTAATGCTTCAACTGATTTTCCAAACCCCATATTTTTGTGTTTACCTTGAGGGCAAAATTCAATACATTATTCTTACGGTCAAGTGGGACCATTGAACAATTCTGTCAATTCCAATTTGTCGTCAACTGCTCATTGAATCTCTGCATCCACCTGATAATATCAAGTATCCAGCACGAACGGCAGCATCAAAACAAACTGTTGTTTTTAATTTCATGAACACCTTGCACTTTCCAAAAACTTCTTCCCACATTCTCAGAAAATTTTTCAGCCATCACAGCGCTGTTGTCGTTTTCGATCTTTATTAAACCGTTCAATCCTTCAATAATCTTTATTAACCCAACTTTCACCTTCCAACGTGGAGACCTGATGAAGAATAATTTTGCTCCACAGCATCTATGTCCTTCTATAATCTCTCTGTCTCCAAAACTGTGCACTCAACTAAAAGTTTCTAGCTTTGCTATATTTCTAAGATTAATTATATATGAGCATGCACAACAACATTATCGATATCAACACATTCTCCTTCAAGTTTGCCCAGCCTCAATATTCAGCTCCATTAACTGGCTTTTCCAAAGTATTCATATGGCCCAGTATAAAATCATAAAAGTATTTGATCCATAGAAATCGTCTTTAACTGATCCCCAAAAAGCATATTCTTCCACTCATTCCTTACGTGGAATCTAATTTTAAAAATTTTTTCGATACTTATTTACCTTCTATTATTTCTTTTTTTTCTTCAAAACAGGAAGTTCATCATACATTACGTTTCAACAAATTTTCAAAACTTTTATTTTCAACATCATCAACAAGCAACATTTCGATCTCATAAGGAACTTCTCATGCAAAAGACCATGTCTCTTTGCTGATTTTACAGCCTCAAGAAACTGCCAACAGCAACTTGTACCTGTAATCTCTTCTTTTTCCTCATAATAAAGTCATATTCCATCATTGCTCTATATCTAATATTCTTCCACCTGACAACTGTCTAATACAAAATTAAACACCTTATTTGAGTTTCATTTAATTCACTCTTTGTTTTTTTCTTCATCCCAATTTTGGTCCATATCAGAACATTCCTTACTAACCCTCAATTAATTTAGTACCCACCGGTATTTTATTGCAATAACTGATTTTCCAGCATTCCTGCTCTAATCTCTTTTCATATTTTTCCGTTATTGTTCCACCCCTGTTTTGCAACTTTTTATTTTCTTCCGGGCCATTGATTTATGAATATTAGTTAATTTGGTTGTTGTAGCTCAAAAGCATATTAAGTGCCAAGTTCTGGTGTTGACATGTTATCCTCAGTCTCTCTTTTTAATCCTTAAATCTTTATATTCTCTGCCGCTAATCCTCAGACCATGCCTTGTAAATTTCATCCGTAAGAATATTCTATCCCTTTTTATCTGGCGCCTGCCAAGCATCTGTCAATTCCTCTTCAACTTGAATCGCCTGTAACTTGGATTTATCCATTCTTTGAATATCCTTTTTCAAATACCCAATGCCCATCAATAGTTAGTTCTCGATCCGTACTCATCTGTTCTGTCTTTCCCAATTTTAAAGCAGCCACATTTTGTGAAGGGTTCAAGTTTTAGGAGACGGAATTGATTGAATAATTCGAAATTTTACATCAGCAAACATCTGTTAATCTCATTTTCCCATCAGGTGCTAGAATCAACTGTCGACAAATTGTCGACAATTCACTTTTTTCCTCATCTGTCATCCTTTTTTCATTTTATACCAATAACTCCTGCATTTATCTTTCAATTGTTAATGTTCCACAATATCGATACCAGAAAATACGACTTTTTCATTATCCCAAACAGACCTAATTTTTACCAAATATTTGTATATTATTCTCATTATTCCCACCCCTTATGTAGTTTTTCTTTAAATCCTATTACGTTTATAATAATTTTTACATCACACCAAACGTCTATAATCATATTTGTACTATATCCTCTTCCTCATTTTCTCCGATTCTCCATTTAATCTGAGTTCATCAAAACTCTGCATACTTTAATCAACAACAAGCAATTAAACATTATTATTTTTCTCGTATTATTTTCCACAATTCCTTACAAGCCTCCCAGTAATTCTCCCTCATTTTATGCCACAAAATATCCTGTCGCGACACCTCACATTCAGTGACTCAATATCTTACAATCGAATAATTGGTCTTTACTATCTGAATTCTTTCATCAGATATTCAGATACTCACGCCACCCTCGTGGACCAAAGACAAACGGCATTATTTTCCAAGCAACTAATCTCATAAGAAACTCGAATCTACATGTGAAAGCAGTCGCTATTTTTAAATAATTTTTATTATCCAAAAATTTTTACAATATTTTCAGGTGTTTTACAATTATATTGCTTATCTGAAAATCCACTCATTGTGGCGGCGTACTGTTTTGGATTATAGACATCGCAGAGCTCGTCGACATCTAAATTTTGGAAATTTCGCAATCATTGTTCTAATAATAGTTCCAGTGCGTTTCCTGATCCTGAATATCATCAAGAATTACCACATCTCCTCTTTATATATCCTCACTCGTGTCTAGATTTTTAGACACAGAGAACATTATTCCTTGACTATTTCTCGTCGAAAGGAACTCATCAAACAGATTATTCCTTCAAAACCAGCACCATTATCATGTTTAGAAATCTCACATCTTCATCAACAAAATATTCAAATCTGACTCTTTACAACTATTTTATTAAAATTGATATTCCTATCTGCAGAAACTTTTTCCCTCTCCAGCCTTACTGCTATTTATCAATCACTGATACTCTCTCTGTCCAGCTTTTTCAACAATTTGCAAAATCTGTTGGTCCGGACTCGTGAATACATCTTCCATTTTATATTTCCGCTTTTCACTTTCTATTTAAAAAGCACAAAATCCCACTTTATTCAATTCATGTAGCTCAATTTTAGAGGGGATTTCCTGTACACTAAAATATCATGTTTAATTATTGTTCACAACTGTCTGCGTGTATTTATAAATTTTATATTTTATCTTTTATTATATCTTTCACCATCTATAGTAAATACACTGCAAGCTTTTCTAACACTCTGCACCTTTTATTACACATCCTTAGTCTCCACAACATACTTTATTTTATCTTTTGAACATCTCAGCATCCTTTTTCACAATACTTCAAAAGTATCCTTATCAGCATATTGCCTTGAAATATCCATGCTTTCTTTTCATCTACGTTACTACATATATATTTTCACTCATCTTTCCCATAAAGAATGTGTTTAATCATCTGAAACTTCCTTTATTGGTTCAAATTGTAGGACTATATTGGCTTTTTCTCCTGAATGTACATTTTCACTTTCCATTTTTCACTCACATCTTTACTGCTCAAAATTTCAGTAATTATTTCTCACTTTATTTTTCCAAGAAATTTATCTTCACCATAATAGTAATACAGATTATTTTTATCTCTCGCACTAGTTTGGTTTCAGAAATTCTTCTAAAAGTTTTAGGGTCTGCACTTTTACAATTTCCTCCCAGCAACATAGACATTCTTTAATCATCCTTTTGAATACATTCCATCCGTGACATTAGTTTTGTAATGTTTTTGAATTCATGCACCTTCTATCCAAAATACGACATACTGAATTTTTGTCCCTCTAGCAATCATTTTCTTTGTCCGTAACTCACAAACGAATTTACATCTGCATTTAAAATTTTATCTGAATTATAAAATACGATTTTTATCATCTTTTGAATTATGAGTCTCGGTAACACTGCATTTTGTTGTCCACATCTTCAAAAGATTTATTTCCTAAAAATAAAACGCTTTTATCATTCTTTCGTATATTTACTCATTTCTCCAATATTTTAAAGGTATCTCAAACCACATTTTCAGAACTTCTTGTATCCTGAATCATCTTCTACTCATATATTTATACAATTTTCGCTATTCTTTTCACATATATTCTGCCATTCCTAAATTAGCTAAAATAAATAGTCATGACAACTTTAAAAATTTAATTTTCATAAAAATTCCTCCGGTGTATTAATAATCACTATCACGAATGAAAAATAAAGATATTTAAAATTACTTCAAAACTGAGAATCCAAAATAATTAAAAAGAATTTCTAGTAATCAATTACATGATTTCTAAACTCAAAGCAGTGACTTGGAAATATAAACGTATAATACTTTACTCGTCACCACAATTATTTTCATAAGTCCTATTTTTATCTTTTAACTGCAATTCCAACAATCCGTATAAAATATAATCAAACTTTCGTACCCACACCTTTTAACTTCCTTATTTTCTTTACAATACACTCTATTCCTTATTCTTTGAATAAACTAAATTGAGTTCTCTGAATGTGGGAATATCTAGCTTCTACTTTTTAAAACAGTTTATTTTGGATATCTCTGAGTTTTCTGTGTCCCAATTTTTCCAAATTTGACTAACCGAAGATAAATCCCGTTTTTATCTTTCTAAAAATATCCACTGCGTTTATGAACAGGGCTTAAAGGAAACTGTTCTTGTCAATTTAAAGGAATAAGTTTCATCTCATTTTTAGCTTCTTACAAAGAAATGACATTATTTTTATTTTTAAAAATTATATCATTTTCATCTAAAATTTCAACCATCAAATTTCTACGCCTTCCAATTTATTTCATTATAATAAATATTCTGTTATCTTTTTCCAAAGTCTGATTCTAAACTCTACAACTATTGCTTCAGTGCTCCAGTCACTCTTTCCAAAATCTAGCATCATAATAATAAATAGTATTTTTATCTCTATAATAAAGTATCAAAGTTTTTGATTATCACTTCAAAACTTTTTAGTATCCACTTTTGGATTTTCTATGGTAACTAACTTAGTTTTTGCACTCACTACTATCTCATCGAAAAATAGTAATCAACTTACAGCAATTTTTATTGTCAGTCAGGAAATAGAAAGATTCATTTTTATTATTTAAATTTATAATTCTAAATTCATTAGAATTTATTCCATTTATCTCCCATAAAATATACATTATTTTTATCGTAAAGAGAGAAATCGTTCTCATTTTTCTTTTGAATAACAAAACTATCTTTGTCAGCACTCTTCCAACTTTACAACATCATTTCGTGTAAAATAAAATATTATTTTTATCTTTGTATACATATTATTTTTCATTACTTCAAAAGAATTTACATCTGCATTTTTATTATTTTGCTTGGAATAAGTTTCATCAAATTTTGTTGATTTTGAAATTACATACACACTTTTATTGTCTTTTCCGTAAATTAAATTTGGAAACGTTATAATACTTACTCAAAATTATTTCTAAAAGTTTCCTCGGACTTTTTATATTCAGTTTTTCCCTTCTGCAAAAATTTATTCTATTTTTACTCACGTCAATTTGCCTCGAATATAAAATTTAAGCACTATCAATTTTATCAATTTTCAACTGACTAGTAAAGACTATTTTCATCCTTTGAATACTACGTTATTCCGCAAAGCCTTTCAAAAGTTTTCAAATCAGCCTCTTTATGCGGCCTCAATAAAGATACCATTTCTTTTTATCTTTTGAATATATTTGAACAAGATCGCTGGGGCTCTAAAATGACTTCAAAAGATTTTTGCATCAGCTCCTTTTATCTCTCTCACCAAGATAGTAACATTATTTTTAGATCTTTTCCATAAGCTCCATTTTCCTATTACATCAGTGAGTCGCATCGAGCATTTCTTATCTTCTGTCCATCAGAAATACATCTCTATCATCCCTTCAAATAAACTCCTGATCGAATATTTTTATCGTATCAGATTCGCACCTTTTATTCTTTATCAGAGCCACTGTACATCATCATTCTTGTCTTTTGCATAATAATCAGCATTAATCTCTGAGATCGTATCTTTATCAACATCATATATCAGCGTTCCAGCATAATAAAATATTATATACTTTGTCCTTTGAATAACTCTACATCAATTCTGCCTTCAAACCATCTGCAAACTCTGGAACATATCCAACTCAAGAAAACTTCCTCCAATAATACACCTATGGCCAATATTTCTGAAATACAAAAGCCCAAGTCTCTATTTATAGAGTTTGAAATCTTTCGGATTTATCTCCCATCATCATGTAATCATAAATATATTTTTATCTTTCCCATTGACTCTCCCGCAATTACCTTGAAAAAGTCTTCTTTGAACATCAGCAACTATCTAACTTCTCCATCACATATACTTTTCCCATTCTTCTCCCATAAACATCATTTACTACACAACAGTCTTGAACTCCGCATTTTCTATCTCTTTCTCATCAGCTCTGCTCTGCTCATCCTTACAGTAAACAGCGTTATCCTTTCTTTTATATATTCAGCCATTCGATTTGCCACACAAGAGCACAAGAATTACACTTTAGAAAAGTTTGCTTTTACTAAGTGTAACCTCCAACCTTTTTAAACAATCATCAAAACACATTTAGAACCTTTCAAAATTAAATCAGATAATCAAAAAGAATTTTAGCAGGACACAGGATTTCTCAAATCATTTTAAAAGCAATCTCTACCAAAATATAACTCAAAAATAATTTTCTTACTTGTCACTCACATTCATTTTCATAAGTCCTACTTTTATCCCTAACTACAACTCCCTCGCATCTTCCCGCACGACAGTAAAACTCGCTACATCCAATCTTTTAAATTCTAAGAGTATTCGCTAATAAAACTGGCTACTCTATCTTTCGAATGACCCATATCCAAATGTTTTAAATGTTGGAATATCTCGTTCTTCTTCGAGTTTAATGAAGTGCTATTCGTGCACATCCTTTAATTCTGACTTTAACAGTTTACCGGTAATCAAGATAATAAATCCCATTTTGGTCTCCTGTCAAATAATACTCGCATCCTTATTCGTTATAATCAAATGAGGCACCGTCAAAAATTTGAAAGCACCATATCTCGGTAATCTCCTTTCTCTCCAGTTTTCATCTTCAGCAACATACACACCATTTTGAGTGCAACATCTCTAGCTAACAAATTTCTTAAAATCCTTCTGAGCTGATATTCCTGATCTGCTTCCCAAGATAATAGACATTTTGCTATCCTTTCTGCATTATCCATTTCAACAAAGCTTTGCTGTTACTACCTTCGACTTTTCTTAGTTCATCCATTATATATCATAATAAACACTCATCTTTATCCCTATAATAACTTCCTGTGTCTTCTTTAATAATCTCAAACTCGAGCATCTACTTTTTACATTCGTTACAGTAACCAATTTTGTATTTTCAACTTATACGTTTCAGGATCAAATTCATAAATAAATTTATATAAATTTTACTGTCTGTCAATATGCAAATGTTACAGGCTTCCAAGAATTACAGTAAACCAACAATCTTAAAGCCTTTTGGACTGATTCCATCTATCTTTTCCCATAAAAATAAACACTGTTCTTATCATGTAGAGCCATGTTCTCCAATAGTAAAACTGTCTTTATCTACATCTTTCATTTGCACAACATCAGAATACGTAAAATAAATATTATTTTTATCTCGTGAATATGCACCACTTCCATTATTTCAAAAGAGTTTATGTCTGCATCTTTTATATACTTTACTCACTGAATTTTTGTCCATTTCCTATAATTACGTATATATTTTTGTTGTTTTTCCATAAATTATATTTGAGTTACTGTAATAACTCATTTTATTATTTTGAAAATTCTTCGATTTTCTATATCAAGCCTATTTCCATTAGCATAAATTCTGTTTCCATATAATATCAAGCACTCCAGCACTCATAATTTTTAAGTTATCTTTAATTTCACTCAATTTTTTCCGTAATAATACAAGTACTTTTGTCCTTTGAATAAGACGGCTCTTCTTTTTATGAGGATTTCAAAAGTTTTCGATCTGCTCTCTCTATAATGTATGTTTCAAATAAACATTATTCTTATCTTTTGAATAGTGCTTAAAGATTCTTCTCGAATTACCTTGAAAAGTTTTACATCAGTATTTTTCTCCCATTAAATACACATTGTTTTTATCTTTTCCGTAGTATTCTCCTAATGTTTCAAAAAGACTTAACATCGCATTTTTAAGTGTATTACTAAAAGATCTGACAGTTTATCGTCTTTTTATATATGCACATATTTCAAACTTTTATTGTCTTTGATTTTGCCTTTCTAATCTTTTTATGTCCTATATACGCTATTTTTATCTTTAGCGTGGTAATTTGGCATTATTATCTCGAAAAGTATCCATATCCACATCAGACAAAGTTACACCATCATAATAAATATTATGTTTATTCTTTTGAATATTCATCATCCAGTACTTCAAAAGCATCTACATCCTCAATTTCATTAAGTTCATCTAATCCTTTTAAATCATATATTTTCCCATTATTTCTAAAATATACTATTTTATCCTTATTTTTATAAAATTTAAAATCTGTTTGCTATTTTTACTTTTGGCCATACCAATAAAAAGTTATATTTATCTCTTTCCAATATTTTTCTATCAACGTTTGCATGTTTTTAAAATCTGCATTTTTCTAGTTTTTCGTCTCTATAGACATTTTATTTATTATCTTCCCATAAATCTTATTCAGCTCTACAAATGTCTTAAAATCGCATCATTTACCCTTTATTCTCATCAGCCTGCCATATTTCATCCCCTATAGTAAAACAGCATTATCTTTTTTATATATTCAGCCATTCCTAGATTCTGACACGAGAAAAACGAATATCACAATTTTAGAAAGTCTGCGCTCACGCACTTCCTCCATCTTTAGAAAAATTTTACTATTTCTATTTCAATGTAAATCTGGCATCTCCACCTAAAATATGGTAATGAATATGATAAACTTCCTGTCCCGTATTGTCCCCAATATTAGTTATAACTCTATACCCATCTTTTATCCAATTTCAGAATTCTTAAAGCCACTTTTGCCACAGTCATCGTGCAATTCTACCAAAGCAGTAAAAGTATCTTCCTCAGTTGCTGATCCAAATTTTTAATTTCCTTTTTGAAATTACAAGCACATGAACTTTTGCTGCTGATTTATATCATAGAGCCGTATCCTCATCTTCATATACAATATTTGCTGGTATTTCCTATCTATTATCTTTTTAAAATTGTTGACATAAAATCACTCCCCTATTTTTATAATATATTTGTTTTTACTAAACCTTAGTAACTCTCATCACGACATCTATACTAAAATTATAAAGATTATTATTTTTAAATTTAGACTTTTGTATTTAGAAAATATTACAAGCAAAAATTTCGTCAAGGAAAGATAACTGTCTGAGCGTAGTTTTACGAGCAGGAGTTTATTTTTCTCTTATAAGAAAGTTTTGCAGTTAAGCGTGTTGTAAGGGCATGACGTCTGATGCCCATGTTACAAAAATTGAATAAAAACAAACTATTAATCATAATACTGCAATAAACTAAAATTATAAAAAGTCTTTTAAGATGATATTTAACGATAAAATTTAATTAGAATCTTTTAATATATTTTCTAAATATATAATTCTATTTTCCCAACCTTTTTAGCATGTCTGCCACCTTCAAACTCTAGTATTTACAAACGCTTCAACACAAGCCAGCCCTAAATCTTCACCTAAAACTCTGCTCCTAATGCTATAATATTTGCATCATTGTAAAGCCTGAAAGTTTTGCTGTATACTCGTTGTGACAAAGAGCCGCATTTAATCTTTTATTTTATTCTGCGTCAATAGAAATTCCAATTCCAGTTCCACAGATTAAAATTCCAAAGTCCACTTCCCCAGCAAGAACTTTTTCACCAACTTCTTTTGCAATATCAGGATAATCAACTGAATCTAAACAGTATCGATTCCTACATATACACTCATATCCTTTTGCTTCTAAGTTCCTTCATCATTTTATTTTAAATTCTACCCCTGCACGATCATTTCTAATCGCTATTTCTACTTTTAATAATTTCTTTTCTTTTTATAATCTATAATAAATTTATTTCATAATTTTAATTTTATTTCACAAAATTATCTTTAATAACACTATAAATATAAAATGGTTATTTAATGAGTTTTTCTAGCAATCCATTTGAAATTTTAATTTTCCATTTTCATCCACAAAAACGTTTACAGTCTCCAGCCTTTTGCCTTTAAAACTCTCGTCTGAATTGTGCATTTCTAGTAGGAAAATCTGATTTTAATATTGTTTATTTCTTCACTTTCACAGAAACTTTTCAATTTTCTTCATCGTATTTTGCAGAATTAATGTATTCTATATTTAGCGTCTTTTACTGTAAAATAAATCCCATATCTCCATATTCTTATGGAAAAACATCCCCAAAATATTCAGTTCGTGCTCACTTTCCATCCATTTTAGATAATTTGAATGGTACACAACTCCCATTTTATCAGTATCATAATAATAAACCCTTAGTTTGTTTCTTTTTCATTACATTTCCTTAACTTCAATTTTACGCTTTTCTATCTGCAAGAAGACATAAGAACCTCTAAGCCTGTGATTATTCTTCCATTTTTCCCGATTACTTTCTATATCATCTGTGTAACATTAATCAATATCCACAAATTTTCCTTTTTCATTGCTTTCAATTGTATAGCTTTCAGTCGAATCACAAATTTCTCAACCCAAAAATCCACAGTTTCAAAATATTTACTCATTTATTTCTTTTCTCTCATTTTTATTTTAAAAATTTTTATTTTTCTTATAACTATTATACCATAATTTCAATATTCTATCAAATTTTAGTTTTTAAATTTTATTGAAATACAATATAAAAATTGTTAATTTACTATTCTCATGCTACACCAAAGCAAAACCCTAAACCATTTTGACAACTCTCCTAAAAACTTGATACAGTCTATAAAGAGACAACATAAAAGGAGTTATAAATTAATGAATTTGAAAACATCGAAAACGATTCCGATAATGAAAATGATAAATAATGAAAACAACATTTGACTACATTGCTTCTATCTCTCGGAAGTGCAACCTGTGAAACAATTTTACCGTCTGTCCCGCTCAGCCACTCGAAACTATTGAAAAAGCATTCAGGAAGATACTGTTCTAGCACTTTGGACACCTTTATCAAGAGCTTTAAAAGGAATTTGAAATGGTAAAGGATGGCGACAGGATTGCAGTTGCTTGCTATTTCCGGAGGTAAAGACAGCCTTTTTTGCTCTCAAAACTGTTTCAGGAGCTGAAAAGAGCCAGCAGAACTTAATTTTGAACTGGTATTTATTTCAATGAATCCTGGATTTAACCCTGCTAATTTGAATAATTTGAAAATCTAGAACATCTGAATATTCCGTGTGAGATTTATAATGATAATATTTTTGAAATTGCAGAAAAAGATTGCAAAAGACTATCCTTATATATGTGCCAAAATCATGTCGTGGAAGCCTTTTACATAGCAACTTTGCTTGGTGCAACAAACTAGCACTTGGACATCATTTTGACGAGTGTTATCGAAACTACTCTGATGAGTATGTTTTTATGGGAAAAATTTGAAAACAATGTCGCCAAAACTAAAGTCCGATAATTTTGAGATAGAATTAATCCGTCCATTATTCTACGTTGAAGAGCAATTATAAAATGGGTACGAAATAACGGTATCTTTCGCCAATGAACTGCAAAGTATTGTACCGTAGTCCGAAAGACTTCCCAGTAAACGCTGTAAACAAAAGATTTAATTGCACAACTTGTAAAACTAATCCGGACATTAAAAAACGTATAATTCAATCAACACAAAATGTAAATTTGGAAAAATATTAGAGCTGGAAAGACTCTGACGGAAAATATCATACTTAGACAAGTTTTAAGAAAGAAAGGATAAAAATATGAACAAAAATGAAAAGAGATGAAAAGCTGGGAATACATTATTCAAACAAAAAAAGAAAGACATATCGACTTTTATCAATAAAATCATAGAAACAGTACGATGGCTTAGGAAACATAAGAACTCTTGACAATCAGAATCGGTTTACAAAAATTCTACAAATTCTTATCTTTAGATGATATGGATAACGCAATCGAAACATTAAAGCATATCGAAATAGAAATTCTAGAAAAAGAGAATGGCTTGGTGTTATAATTCCAAGCCTCTTTATTTGTTTATAAATTATAGCTAATTTACTTAATATTTTACTAATATTCTACTATTGTTTTAAAACTAAAATTTTATAAAATAAAATTACAATTATACTAAAACTGCTTTAAAACTAAACTCAAAAGGACTATGATTCATTTTACTCAAACCCTAAATCTATATAATTTTTAGTAGTTTAATTTTAAATAGGTTTGAGTATAATTTATTTTTCTAAAATTTCAATAAATCAATAAACTCCTGAACAGAAAACTCTTCAGTCCGTGCCATAGTCTTTGTCTTTCCAACTTTCTCCAGTGCTACTCCAACTACATCCTTGAAAATCTAATTTCGTTAAATTAGTGTAGCAATACTGTCATTGGAAAATGCTTCTTTTCAAATATTTAAAAATATTTTCTCTGAAATCAAGCTTCATATCTTTTATCTTTCAAAATTTTTTATTCCTAAAATGCTGAATCAACTTTGGAATAGGATCAAATTTTTTCTTTTCGGAACAGTAAACAGATATTCTGCTTCAGCGTAAAAATTGAACTAGCGTGCGTAAGCAGACTCCATATTTTTGCTATGAGACGCTGAGGCAATCCGTTCTGCCACTTCCTTTTGCACCATCAAATAAATTTTCGTCAATATTCTCACGGTATTCCAAAAAGTTTGTTAATAATCGGCGAAGTTATATAATACGGAATATTTGCCTAGCAACTCTTGACATTTTTCTTATCTTCAAAAATTTTTCCAAATCTGCTTCCATAAAATCCTGATGTATTAATCTAAAATTTTGCTTTGTTTTCAAATTTTTATTCAAAACGGTATCAAAGTCATCATCTATCTCAAAAGCAGTCAAAAATTTAGGGAATTTTCAATCAATTTTTCTGTCAACAAATCCCTATCTGGCTATTTCCGAACTTCTGTTTTCTTATCTATATTTGCTATGTCTAAAATTTCATCTGACAAATTGCTATCATTTAAAAAAATTCTGTCCATATTTCTTTTTAGTATGATTTTCATTCTCAAAAGTTTTTGTTCTTTTTATGATGTTTTTCTTTATTTCTTTTTCAATATTTCTCCTCATTTAATAAATATACTTATTCGTAAAAATCTAAATTCTCTAATAGTTAAAATGATCTTTACAATTATAATTTTTACTATTTTTCTTAACTATTTTACAATAAGATTTAATATTTTAGATAAAAATATTATATTTATTGAATTTTTTTGTATTATTACTTTTATAATTACTCTATCATAAATTTCAAAAATTAAATCCTAATAAAAGATTAATTTTAAATCTATTCAAATACCGATGGTTCAGCAATTCCTACATATTCAAGATTTCTATAATTTTCATTGAAAGTCAAGTCCATATCCTACAACAAATTCATTTGGAATTTCCCAAAACCAACATATTGCACATCAACTTCCACTCTCTTCTTTCAGGCTTGTCTAAAAGGGTACATAGTGAAACTTTCTTAGGGGTTTCTACTTCTAAAAAGCTGTAATATTTTCAGTGTAAATCCTGAATCAATAATATCTTCTACAACTAACACATTTTCCGTTTGATTGTACTTCTAAATCCTTCAGAATCTTTAACTTCTAGAAGTCTGCGTTTCCTTCTCCATAGCTAGAAGCCTCAATAAAGTCGATTTCAAGCGTAATCTTATTCTCTGATCAAATCAGCCATAAACACGATAGATCCTCTTAAAAAGCCCAACAACTATAAGAGATTCATTTTCATTTTTAAAATCTTCTGTAATTTGTTCTCCTAATTCTCTTTAATCTTTTCGAATTTCTTCTTTAGTAATCAGCTGCTCTTTTATTCCAAATTCAACATCTTTTGTCATAATCTTCCTCCATTATTAATTTCTTTCCCAAATACTTGTAAAATACACAGACACTAAACTGTTTCTCTTAAACTCTATTTTACCTCGATTTTCCAATAATTTCAAACATAATTTAAATTTATTTAAATTCTTCTCAAGAATTAAAAATATATATTTTTCCAAAAATTCAAAAATTTTTTAAAAATATTTAATTTATAGTATTGACTTTTTAACTTTCATGCTATAATAATAATGTCAAAGGAAAGTTAATTAATAATTAACAATCATTTGGCTATACTATAGGGAAATTTGTTTTTGAATAAAGACCATTTTTATGAGATAGACCCCAAAAACATTATTTTATTTAATTTCCCTATATAAAAAGAGGGGCTATCTCATAATCTTACAGTCGTTTTACTTTTACAAGATTTAAAAATATATTCCTTTCTACTCAAATCTAATTTATTTAGATATTACATAAGTTTTTACATTTTTAACTTATACTAAACTCCATTATAGTAATAAAAATTCTATAATAATTAATTTGATAGCCTTGTTAAAAATCAAATCTAATTTTTTTAAGTATCCAGTATTCATATAAAGGGATTTTTATTTAGGGTTTGAAAAACTGCTTATTATTAATAAATATTTTTCATAATCTCATGTTTTTCTCTTTATATAAGCAAGGAAATCAATCGCCATTTCCTTCATTTCGCATAATAATAGTTATTCTAACAAATTTAAATAATGACATATTAAAGAGAATGGCGAAAAGTGCTGCACTAACCCCGGCTCGTCTAAGAATTTTGAAATATTCACAATTTTATTTGGGAAAGTAGTCAAAACATTTATTATTTGGATAAACCTGAATTACTCATGAAAACGAAACTCGCTGACGCTCACTTTCGCAAATAAAGATTAGAACAACTCTATAAAACATATAAATAAAAATTACAAAAGTCTTTAAGATGTATACTTAATGATTAGAATTTAATTAAAAGGATATTTTTATAATTATAGAGGTTGTGAACCGTACAATCTTGTAAAAAGGCTTTAATTCCATGAATTTTTCTGATTTCTACTATTTAAATGGGAAATCATATTAGAAAAATTAATACTCAAATAGCTTATTTTATTAAAAATTACCATTTGAGTATTGCTTTTGTTATTTATTTCTATTTAACTTTTTCTACTAATTTTTGTAAAATTCAGCAGGGTTATTTTAATGCTAGGTCTGTTAAAACTTTTTCTGTCAAGTTCAATTCCAGCTTTTTAAGTCCGTTCATTAATCTTGAGTAAGAAATTCCATTTAATCTTGCTAAATGCATCGTTAATTCTGATAATCCATAATTCACGCATTTTTCTTTTTCAATTTCCTATGTTCAGTTGCGTAAGTCATAGCTTTAACTGCTTCATTAGCCTTTTTATAATTTGTTTTTATGGCTCCTCTATAACCTTTTTGCTCTTTTAAAAACTTTTATGTCTTTCTTCTAACTATTCCTGTTTTTACTCTTGGCATCTTCTTTCCTCCTGATATTTTAGCCGTTTTTGTTCTTTATATTTAATATTCAGAACTAACTTTGTTAATTTTTAATTTTTCGATAAAAAAGCTGTTAATTCTTGTTTTAAAACTGCTTTTTAACTTCTACTTTAAATAAAAGTAATAAATTTGTTAAATTGCTTTTTAAAAATAATTTTAAAAGTAATTGCTTAAACTATCTTCCTCTTGTCCAGCCAATGCTTTTTGATTTTTTTCTTTCAGCACCTTTTTTGGAGCGATTGCGTCTTGTCCCTAGACGTCTTTTATGAGTCTTTTTAGTCAAGATATGGCTCTTTCCTGAGTGTCTTATAGAAATTTTTCCACTTCCTGTAACTTTAACTCTTTTTGTTCCTTTATGTGTTTTTCATTTTTGCATTTTCTTTCCTCCTAAATCACTTTTCACTTTTTAAATTTTTGCCTTTATTTTTAGGCGATAATAAAAATAAATTTTTTGAACCTGTTCTTTTCCATATCAACTGTCGCAGTTTCTTCAAAATGGCTACAAACTCGTCTAATACTTTAATAGCAGATTCTGCATGTAATCTTTCTCTACCTGTAAGTCTTAGGCTGACTTTTTACCTATGCTCTTTGGCTATAAATTTTTCAATTTGAGAAATTTTTGTTTCTTTTATCATGCTCTGTCAATATGAGGCTTAATTCTAATCTCTTTAATAACGACATGTTTTTCTTATTTTCCTTGTCTTTCTTCGTTTTTCTCATACTTGAATTTTTCCATAGTCCATAATTTTTGCATACAGGCGGTGTTGCATTTGGCGAAATTTCAACTAAGTCAATTCCTTTTCGTCGCAAGCGCCAGCGCATCTCTAGCTGACATTACTCCAAACTGTTCTCCATCATCGCCAACGACTCTAATTTCTCTTGCCCTAATTCGCTCATTCATTCTTGGCTCATCAGATCGGTTATTTCCTCTTATAAAAACACCTCTAATACAATAAAAACAAGATATAAGAAACCCTTGCTCAATAGTTATCATATAAATAAATCTCACAACAAATCAGCATAATAAAAATACTTATTTCATTATAAAATATTAAATAACTAATACCTAACTCCATCCCGAAAAATAGAACTAAACATCCTATTTTTATTTGGAAAAATCAATCCAAAAACCTAAATATATTGATGGAAAGGTGAGAACAATGTTTCTACTTCTAATTTAATTACTAAAATAGTTTATCATATTTTATTTTATTTTGGTAAGGAAAATTTATCAAAATTTCTTGCCGTGAAACTGCAAATCCAAACATTAATACTCCAGCTCATGCAAAAATTCCATTGACAAACACCCTGGAAAATGAAGTAAAATTTTAATAACAAAATGAGGAGGAAACTTAATGGCAAAAAGAGAGCATCAAAAACAAATAAAACAACAACAAAAGCGCTGGATTAAATATAACATTTAAATCAATTTTAATCTGGAATTATCAGACGGTACATTTGTATCTGCCAGCTCTTTCTATATCGTGCTTAAATTTGGGGGCATTGCCATGGCCAACGATAATGGTTACACTTCTATCAATGATGGCGCTAAAAATTTCTTTTAAAAAAGACGAATAATAAGGAAATTACAATTACGCAGTACACTATGAGTGCTGGTTCAATGGTGGCATGAGGAGTTGCCTTTACAGTTCCAGCCTACATTATTTTTAGGCGGAAAATTAACAGACATAAATCAGCGGTACACCGCTTTTTATCACAATTTCTTGATTGGAAGCTTGCAGGTGTCTATTTTTTATCCTACATTTTTCGTTCAGTTAATTGAAGAAGAAGATTTGGAATTCCAATTAGGGGAAAGCGATGCACAATCTTGTAAATTCGGTAAAAATACTGCGAGTTTTCATTATGTTTCATTTGAACGTTATTTAGCTCAACTGCGCTCTTCTTTTCGTGATTTTAGCTTTACAAAAGGAAAAGCTCTATTATTCCAGCATTAGTTTCACTAAAAATATGCCTTTCAGCTTTTATGTATCGCCTCTTAGTCGGGATCGGATATGTGCTTGGATTTTGTAAAATACATTTTGATCCGTTTTTAGGGGCGCCACTGTAATTTTCTGTTGTGGGGAACCACTTGCAAAAATGTTTTAAAATTGCTGATTTTCCCATTATGAAAAATAGTTTTGGAATGGGATTTATGATTGGAATTGGAATCACTGTAATTTTTGAAAATTATTTTTCAAATAAGTCAAAGAATAATTCAGAAACTAGAATATCATTACCAAAATTATTTATTTTATCAATCGTTTTCGATAATTGTAATAATTTTTGTTTATAAACTTCCTGTATTTCTTGCATTGGTTTTAGTCCTAATCTCTATTTTATGCACGATAATCGCAGGTTATTCGACTGGAAAGACTGGAGTTAATCCAATGGAAATTTACGCCATAATCACCATTCTAGTAATTTCATTTTTAAATAAAATGTTAAACGGATTAAACTATTGGCGGAATAAAATTTTCTACAAACTTAAATACCCTGACTCTATTTTTACTACTAGCATTATAGCTGTCGCATGCGGACTTTGCTGGCGATATTCTAAATGACTTTAAATCAGGATATAAAATGAAAGTAAATCCATCAGAACAGCTTTTTGCTGAATTAATCAGGCTCAATCGTAAGTTCTTTTGTAATAACATTCTTATTTTTGTATTTTTCAAAGTCTATAAAAACTATCAGTCTCAGTAGAAAATACGGATTTTAATAGCATTACAAGCCTCCAATTGTCAGCAACAGTGATAAACGAATTCGTTTTTGAGCATTTTTCTTTATTGGACTTATAGTGACACGCTTTTCAAACCTGTTAAATTTACCAGTTTTAACTTTTTGGAATTGGAATCTATGTACCGTTTTATTTACTTCAACTGTATTTTTGTAAGGACTTTGCAAGTTTTTGGGAAACAGAATTTCACAAAAATCACCTCAAACCTGCTTTTAATTTTCTAATGGATTAATGAGTGGAGAAAGGATTATAGGGTGTTATTTTATCCAATTGTTGCTTATATCAAGCTGTTTGTAAAATAAAAATATCTCTTATATATTTAAAAGTTAGACAAGATTTTGAGTTTAATCTTTTAATAAACTTACATAAACTCCGTTTAAAAATGAGAACAAATTTTATAATAGGATTTTCAATGGTTCATCCATAATCATTCAATTTTTCTCATTTTATTTTCGTAGGATTGCTCATGCCGACAAATCCTACAACCTATATAGTTCACGACATTTTCCTGCACTGACAAAAACTCGCTATGCTCAAACAGTTTTGTCAGCACAGATGCTCCGGACGGATTAATTTATACTATCCTGTTTTAAAAATAAAAAATTACATCTTAAATTATTTGAAAATATTAGGTTTATATCATTTATTAGATAAGTTTATAATAAACCAGCTATTTAAAAGGATTAGTATCACAGAAAGGAAAAATAATGATTTTAGGATTTGATATTGGAAAATACACTATACTAATTTTTTTATAATGAAAATGGCGATATTCTAGCAACTTTCAGAATACTAGACACATCTGAATATTTACCGAAGATACTCTTTTTGTAATGTTAAAGGAATTTGCAAAAACAGCAATTTAGAAATCTCAGATATTAAAAATATTATTTATTTCATCAGTTGTTCCGAATATTAACGAAAAATTTTTCAAGACTTGGATATTTTAACATCAATCCAATGTTTTGTAACACTTGACAATGTAGAAAATGAAATAAAAATTTTTGCCAAATATGGAACGTGGTCTCGGTGCAGACAGGATTGTAGACATTTGTAGCACTGATCCAGAAAAGGAACTTTTAATAATTGATTTTGGTACAGCCACAACTTTTGACATGATAAAAGATTCCACTTATATGGCGGATGCATTCTTCTGGAATCACACTTTTCAATAAATGCCTTGTTTAGCAATACCGCTCCTTGCCATCAAGTTTACCAATCCTGGAAAACAGTTTTTGGGAATAAATACACTTCACAAATAAACGCCGGTATCTTTTACGGGAAATGTTGGTGCAATCAAAAGAATTAATTTTACAATACAATTCCTTTCCAAACGCTTACATTATCGCAACTGGCGGACAGGGACAAAGAAAATTTCAGAATATATCGAAGAAATTGATGAATATGTATGCAAAACTTGGAGAAATGGAATTTTTGAATTTTACAACTTAAATAAAATAGATAAAGGAAATAATATGAAAAAAATAGCAAAAAATATTAATTGGTTCAATAATTACAATAGCTGGAGCAGTTACAACTCAAAAATGTTGTTGGTGGACTTCTACCATGAATATAAAATCAAGACATATTATGAAAAAGATGATAAATCTCGGAAAAATCAGGACTTTATGAGTACTTCTTCACGGTATTTATGGGAAAAAGTTCAGATATGGAAAAGTATCGCACAAAATTTTAAGAAAATGATTACAGGATTATCAATATTCAGTATCCTACCACTAAAAACTGCTGAAGAGATTGTTGAACGTTATATAAAGCCAAATATTGAGGACGTTAATGGGCAGATTTATGCTAGATAATTTACAGAGAAAAATAGAAAAATCAGTATTATGAAATTGATGAAAATGGTAAAACGAAAAGAGAAAATAAATGATGAAAATGAACAAAAATGTAAAGATTAATTTTTGTAGCACACTCAATAGGGAACTGAGTTTTACGATATTATTTAAAGGAAAATCCTCTTGAAAAATTTAGGAAAAAGTTGTATTTATTTCTCCACCTATCGCACGGAAGCCATCTGGCAGATGTTCCATTTGTAGACAAACTCCCAGTTATGCTTGGAAAAAGTTGTCCCACAATTTAGCACAAAAAGGATAGTTTTGTAAATCAGCTTTAGCGAACCTAATTATGATTATATGATTCTGATTGGAAATAAGACAAATAATCCTCTATATTCAATGATAATTCGTGGAAAGGATGATGGAATGGTGCCTTTGGAGACTGCAAAAATGGGATCTGATAATTTAAAAATTATTAATAATACTACTCACACGAGTATTTTGAAAGATAACCGAACAATGAAGGGAGATTTCGACTTTTTTAAAAAGTCTGATATAAAAAGAAAATGATGAAAAGACAACAAGACGAACTAACTACACAACAAAAACTACAAGAACAAGAAATATTCCAAAAACTGAGCACACCTTTCTTAGAAGGGATTTCCTGTGATATCATATGTTGGGAAAAAGGCTGGCAGTATAGCGTACGAAATGCAATCCAAAAAGCCAAGAAATCAATCACGGTAATTTCTCCTTTTTAAGCGGAAATATGATAACTGAAGATATTTTTAGTTCATTAAATAAAGACGTCAGGTAAATATTATTTCAAAAGATAATGAAAAATTTATCCTTTTACGAAAAACTTATTTAAATATCATTCAATGCCGGTTTTTGGAAAAATTGTATTATCCTCTTGGAAAAACTTATACCGATATTCTCTATTTAATTTTTGTCGATTGCAATACTGGAAATTTTTACATTGTTTCTCTTTGATGTTTCCTTTATCAAAGTCTATATTTTCAGTGCAAAAAGCTAATCTTTTAGCTAGCTAATTTTTCTAGAATTTTGTATCGAACAGCAATAAAACAACGAATTTTACTATTCGTTGCGTGTGATAACTTTAATATTCATATTTTAAGCAAGAACTACGATTCACAGCAAAAAATCTATATAATTGACAATAAAATTGCAGTTTTAGGTTCCTTAAACTTTACCAGAGTACAGATTTTATGCTAAATCACGAGACTTGCATAAAACAACAGACAAAACTGTACTTTAAAGCACTTAAATAACGTTTATAAAGACTTATTGAGTAAACTCAATATCACTAAAAGAATTGAAATATAAAATTAGCAAAAAGAAAATTAGAGTTGCCTCAGTTTAACAATTTAGACAACTCTTTTAAATACACTAATTAATCTATTGGGTTATAGCTTCCGTCCCATTCCAACCCTAAACTGTTAGCATAATCAAAGTTATCTGTTGCAAGTTTACCCGTTCTCTTATTTACAGTATAACTGAACAAACGTGGCTCAACATTCGGATCTCCACCACATTTCGTATTACCTTCTTTGCACATCAATTTCAAATTCCTCATCAGTTTCATCAATATAAAATCTCATGCAATTTGTTCCTTGACTACCACCAAATTTATGCTTAATTATGGAATTTTGCACAGTCTCACTGCTTCATTCTCACTTCTCACAGGTACAGCATTTGCTAATCCAGCACATACCAAAGAAAAATCAAAACACCAATCTTTTTATTAAAATTTTTTCATCAAAATCACCTTCTCCTTCAATCTTTTTCATATTAGTATACTATATTTTTGGAAAAACAAGAAAATTATAAAAATTATTTTATCAGTTTAGTATACTTTGATACAAAATACTGCTTTTTCAAAAATCTCACTCATCTTTCAATTGACTTAACAATTCTCAACATCCTCAACATCAATTTTCTTAACTTTTCCCATTTTTCAGAAAAATATCAACACGACGATTATTGTATCTTCCACTCATCATTTGTATCAACTGGATTTTCAGATCTTTTTCCAGTTATTTTACTAATTTTTATATCTTTTCTTAATCCATTTTGTTTTCACTTCAACTCTATTTCTCAGCTCTTGATAAAGATAATTTTCTATTCTTTCTCAGTTTCATCAGCATATCCCAACACTACAAAATTCTTCGTTCTCAGAAAAAACATTTACATATATTCTCATTTCACCTGTAATTTCTTGCTCAATCTTCAGTCACTTCTTTCATTGACAGGAAACCCTCTTATTATCATTTTTCACAATTTTTCCATCTTTATCTACAAATCTAATCGTAGTCCAATTTTCACATATCGTCCCATCAGGACATAATTTTCGGAAGTTTATTCACTATCTCCAAATTTTTCTTAGCAATTTCAGAAACCATTTTTAATGCCAATCTATAATATTCTTTTTGCCTAGGAATATTACGAAATATCTTTTGCGCACAAATTACCCTAAATTATTAATCGCCTTTCATCTCCATTTTTATTTTTCTTCCAATTGATCTACTTTTGAAAAAACTCATCATACGGTGTATTTGAAAAATAAATTAAATTCTAAGTATTGTAAAAAGTAAAATTATTTTTCCATAAAAATCCACTCCTTCATAATATCAAAACTCAGAACCATACTAAAACAGTTCTGAGTGTGAACGTACTTTTTATACACCAAGTGCCTCTCTCAACTCCTCTATGCTGTCATATCCCTTTACACTATCATCTCTTGCAATTCTATCAGCTTCTCTCATTGCTTCAAAGTCACTTCATTTGGCTCTTCTTCCAATTTCAATTCAAAAGGAATTCTATTTTCTCCCTAATTGCAGTTTTTTTAAGAACATATTTACTGCTGTTGTCATTGTCAAGCCAAATCTGTTAACAATTCGTTCGCTTTTTCTTTTGTTTTCTTTATCAACTCTAATACTTAAATTTGCATTTGCCATAACAAATACCTCCTTTTTCTTCATTGTATCAATTTTTAATTACATTGTCAATACACATAAGCAGTTTTCAACATCTAAATAAAAATTTCTTATATAAATACTTAATGGTGAAATTTAATTAAAGAATATTTTTAATAGTTACACAGTTTTTAAACAACATAATATCATAAAAACTCAGAACCATACTAAAACAGTTCTGAGTGTGAACCTAATCTATACAATACTAAAGTACCAGCACATTATCTATTATTTCATAAACTAACAACCAATCAGGCTCAATATGGCATTCCTTGTTCCTTTTATATTTTCCCAGATAAACTATGGTCTCTATATTTATCATCAAGTTTTTCACCTTTTTCCAAGAATTTTTATCACGTTAAATAATGTATCAAGGTTTTTCCTTGTTTTTGCCAATTTTAAATCTTTTTAAATTGTCCCGTAAATTTAACTTTATACACCAAGTGCCTCTCTCAACTCCTCTATGCTGTCATATCCTTTTACACTATCATCTCTTGCAATCCAGTCTTCCTTCTTCAATTGCTTTCAATGTCACTTTCATTTGGCTCTTCTTCCAATTTCAATTCAAAAGGGATTCTATTTTTCCCTAATTGCAGTTTTTAAGAACATATTTACTGCGGTTGTCATTGTCAAAGCCCTAAAATTTGTTAAACAATTCGTTTGCTTTTTCTTTTGTTTCTTTATCAACTCTAATACTTAAATTTGCATTTGCCATAACAAATACCTCCTTTTTCTTCATTGTATCAATTTTTAATTATATTGTCAATACAATAAACCAATGTTAATAATATTGAAAAACAGAATTGATTTTATACTCAAAACCCCTTTTGAAAATAGGAATAAATTTTTATAATAGAATTGTTTGATAATTAACTCATAATCATTCAACTAAATTATTTTTATTATTTTGGATATTTTTATTAATAAATATTTTTCATATTACTATGTCTATTTTCGTGGGATTGCTCATTCATGTAAAATCCTACAACCTATAACTGATCTACGGCATTTTTCTGCACTGACACTCGCTATGCTCAGACAGTTTTGCACAGCACAGAAAAATGCTCCGACAGATTAATTTATACTAAAATCTGTTTAAAAAGTAAAAATTATGTTTTAATCATTTTGAAAATATTAAGTTTTTATCCTTTAATTAGAAAAATTTGTAATAAATTCGTTGTTTAAATGGGATTTAGTATTAATTAGAAAATTAATTAAAAATATAATTATTTAACAAAAAGAGCAAGATACATCCTCCCCAAAACCAAGAATCTCTGCCCTTCCTATATAAATTCATAATTTCCTTTACATTATGATATTTCAACTTTTCACATTCTAATTAGTAATTGTTTCCATCTTTATCCTCACAATGTATATATCCACTAGGATATTTGTAACATTTCACTCCTCTTTCAGCTGCTTCTCTTAGCTTCATTGTCATTCATCTATAATACTACAACTGAACGTAGTCATAGCAAGTATAACCAGTATAATTATTTTTCATAAATATACCATCTCCTTTTTATATTGTTTTTCTATATCAAATTATCATTCCATTTCATGTATTAACTATTTATGTGTTTTTATATTTTTATTATACAATATTTTGAGTTTGGGTGCAAGTTATTTTATATTTTAATATTTTTCTACAACTTCATAATTTCCACTTCCAATTTATCTAACAGCAAAGTCAAACTGTTTTGCTACAGCCTCGATTGTTTCAATTTTTGATAAGTCAACTCCTGCCTTTTTAAGCTGTTCCATTGGGAAGTCATTTCTCCTGAGCTTAATAATTGGATGTATTTGTCTAGTGTTTGTTTTTCTCGCTTTCATCACTTGAATTTATCATTTTTTTCATATAAAATCGCTGATGAGGCAAAGCAAGTGGCGTATTGATACACGTAAAATGGCGAGTTGAAAAAGTGTGGAACTCTTGCCCAGAAAATATAGATTAAATCATCTTTTTCGATTATGTCGCCGTAATATTTGTCAAACAAGTCTTCCATAATTTTGCTCAAAACTTCCGCTGTGATTGGCTCTCCAGCTTCTGCCAGCTTGTGTGCCTGATATTCATAATCTGCCAGCAATGCCTGAAAAATAGAAATGTTCCAACAATATTTCCAATTTCCTGCTCCAGTAGTGCGATTCTTTCTTTTGGATCATTGGTATTTTCCAGCATGTAGTCAAGCAGTAATCTTTCGTTAAATGTGGAAGCCACTTCCGCTACGAAAATTGTGTAGTCTGCCATCGAGAAAGGCTGATTTTCATCTGAATAAAGAGTGTGCAAGGTATGTCCCAGTTCATGATGCCAATGTAAATACGCTGTCTAAAAGTCTTGTTGTAATTTAGAAGCATATATGGGTGAACTCCATAAACTCCTGCAGAATACGCTCCCGTTCTTTTTCCCTTTTTCGCCTCAAATACATCCAGCCAGCCTTCTGAAATCGCTTTTTTCATTTTTTCTACGTAATCTTTTCCAAGTGGAGCAACTGAATTTAACACTATTTCCTTCGCATCATCATACTCGTATTCCTTGTCAAATTCTATTAGGTTAATTGAGCCGTCAAAATTATAATATTTTTCAAGTCCCAAAATTTTCTTTCTCAATTTTAAATATCTTTGCAACGGTTTTGTATTATTTTTCGCTGTATTGACAAGATTTAAGTAAATTTCTTCTGGAATATTGTCACTTTCCAGATGGCTTAACAAAAATGAATCGTAATTGTAGGCTTTCTTTGAAGCAATTCCTTTTTTGCAAAATTGAGTTATAAATTGCAGCAATCGTATTTTTCTTTTCATAAATTGTATAAAAACGTCTGAAACATCAGTTTTCTGTCTTCCTGATTTCTATTTTGTAGACAAAATTTTAGAATAATTGGCAGGCGTTACATCCACTTTTTCTCCAGAACTAAGCGTAACTTGAGGCCATTCCACATCCGTAACCGTAACTTCCGAATAAATGCTTCTCGGTGCTGAAAAGAATGAGCTGTAGTACGACAGCAGTTTACTTTCCTTTTCTTCCAGAATATGCTTTTGCAACCTAAACAAATTTTTTTCAGTCCAAATCTATAATCATCAAATTCTTTTTTTTCAATCCATTTTTCAATATTCTCACGATTATCAACCAGTTCCGAATTTACCCAAGACAATTCAGTAGAAATCTCTGCAAATAAAAACTGCACCTTCTGCAAATGCTCCACAGCCTCCTTATCCGATGAGTTCAAATCCTCATAAGCTGAGGATAACGATACAATTTATAAGAAATCTTATCCATTTCCTCCTGCTTCTGAAAAACTCCAATAACTTTCCTTCATTCCCAAATTGCCCTTTAAATCCAGCCAATTCTTTTTTCAGCTCACTAACTTTTCTCAAAATCCTTTCTCCCAAAGCTGAATAGTTTTTCATAAATATCCGATAAATTCCATTTGTATTCCTGTTTTATTTCACTTCTTTCCATCTTTTCATTCCTTTTCTATTTTTATAATAATTCTTTTTCAAATCTAAAAGTTACATATTTTAAACCCTAGAATTACTTAATTATCAATTTGATAAAAATCTTTAAAAACTATTTTTCTTTAAATTTTTCATACAAAAATAATATCAACGCAATCGGAATTATCCAACCTGCAACTGATAAAAATACCGAAAGTGCTAATTTCAGAAATGCAATCACTGCCACAATTCCAATTGCTATTACAAGACATCTTATCAATATTTCAAAATTACTTTTTGGTGCAACATCTTTCATTTTTCTACCTTCTTTCTTTGATTTAGAACATTCTCTATTTTAGAAAACATTTTAAACTCAAGTTATAAATAATAGACATGTTCGATAACCTGATTTTTTGTGTTTCCAAGTGTCAGTTCTTTTAGAATATTTGTTTTATTAATTCTAAATGTATTTCACGTATCCGTTCTTTCCTGTTTCCCCTTATCCAACAACTTTATATTTTCCAAACCCTCTAATCGTAATCAAACTGCCAATTTCAAGCATTTTAGACTTTATCCTTTTCTTCCACATAATCAACTAGAACCTTTCCTTTTTCAATCGGCTCAATTACTTTTGTACGAGATAAATTTGTAATCGTTGAAACAATGCTGTCCAGACGCTTGGAGGGAACTGTAATTAACTATCATCATATTTATATTGCGGAAGAGTATTTTTTTATTTTTGTGTCAATAATTTCAATTTCACAAGACGCTTTTTCCTATTTGCTTTTAATTCGAAATAATATAATCCGCAATTTTCTCTGATACTGGAATATAACCTGATATTTTCCTACCCTCATTTTTCCAAAATCAAGTCTCCCATAAGCTCCTTTTTTTATATTAAGTCCCCATAAAAGCTTCTAAAAATCCTTATGAAGATATTCACGAAATCTTGAATCTATTGATAGTTTTTTAACAATTTATTTGGAAGTGAAAACTATTCTCATTAAACTCATTATTACAGTCGCATAATCTTCAAATTTTTCATCATCTTGTATCCAAACTTTTGCCATTTTTGCAAAATTATCATAGAACATCTCTATTTCCAGCTATAAAAACTATCAGGCACAAATGCAATTTGCCGTCTATCACTATCCGTAAAAACTCCATCACAAATAACATTAAGTCCATCCATCCTTTTTCCCCAACTTCTTCCAAAAATTCGGCGTATAAAACTCCTCAGTAAAGCTCATAATCTCATATTCCTTTCGCCACTTCATAAGAATTATACAATTTACTAGCCAAATACTCCATTTCTTTTGAAACTGCCTCAAAAAATTTTTCTTTTTCATATTCCTCCACTTCATCTCTTCATTTAACAAAACTATGGGATATCCCAATTCCATTTCTGTCCTTCTCTTCCCTTTTCTTTCTGAGCTCAAATTTTCATATTCAGAAATCAAACTTCCCAGCTTTAAATCACACGCTAAACAACTGGCCCTATCATCCCAAACCCAATACATCGGCACATCAGGCACATCATCAATTGTCAGAAATCACATAAATAATCGGCTCAATAATACCTTTATCCATCGTCAGATCTTAAATTCCCTCTTTTGTCACGCTGCAACATTCTCACAGAGGTCAAACTTTGATGTCAACTGCTCCTAAATTATGCAGCTCAGCCTTTTCAAATCTTCTGCTGTAATATTTGTTTTATATTTTTCATATAATTTTCGCTCTTTTAACATAATTCCCCTTTCATAAAATTATCTTTCAATTAGTACTACATCTTATTCAATTATATTAACTTAAAATTACCAGAAGTAAAATTTTAAATATTAGATCTGATTCGACAACCTTGTATAAAGAACAGATATCAAGGTATAATAATACGGGTGATGAAAATGATAAACAATGTTGAAAGAATACTTACGGAAGAAAACTATCAGAAAATTTTTGGTATTAGAACACTTTTGATAAAATGCTGAAACTCTGAACGAGGCATACAGGATTGAACATTTAAGGCGGGACATCCGCTTAAAACTGCTCTGTCCTGACAGGCTTGTATATGCTTTCCACGTATTATCGGAATTATGGAACTATACATTGCCTTTGAACACGGCGTTGCAAAAAGCACTATCTGTGAGTGTGTTAAAATGGCTGAGAACACACTGATAAAAGTGGGGAGTTCTCCTGCCTAAAAAGAGGGAGCTTGTCAGGGACACTGAGATAGAGGTTGTACTGGTTGATGCTACAGAATGCGAGATTGAGACGTCCTACAGTGGAGATATTACTCAGGAGAAAAAGCACACGATAAAGGCTCAGATAGCGGTGAACGAAAAAGACACGAGGATACTAACGTCTCATTTTCGCATGGAAGCGTTCATGACTTTAAGCTGTTCTGCAAAAGCGCGTGCATTTTTAAAAAGATGTACTTAATTGCTGACAAAGGATACATAGGCATGAATAAGATACACAGTAACAGCCTGATACCTAAAAAACGACAAAAAGGGCAAATTAACTGAAGAGGACAGAAAATACAATTCAGCTATTTCAAAGCGGAGAATCTACATAGAGCATGTGAACAGGCATATCAAGAAATTTAGGATAGTGTCTGCACGTTATAGAAACAAGAGAAAAAATTTTCTGAGAGTTCTCGTTGATTTGTAGCAATTTATAATTTTGAACTATAGGTTATCGAACAGGTCTATTATAAAAGAAAAAGCCACTTTAAAATTTAAGTAACTTTTATGAGTTAGATTTTATTATTTAATAATATTTTTAATGTTTTGTTATAAAAATTTCTCCTTTACATAGATTACCCTTGTATCATAATCTATAGATATATCGTGTCCATCTAATGGTAAATATTTTGTATTTACATTGGATGAATTAAGATTTTCTTCCCAACTTCTTACAATAACCATTATATTTCTATAATTTAGTCCATCTATTTTGCAAACAGAATATTTTTATTTTTGCAGAAGACGGTATCATTGTTACTCCATCATCTGCAGTTGATGCTTTTTGTACTAATTATCTTTCCATCCTGACAGAAATCCACCAACACTATCAAGTCCTTTGTTCCTACTTCTCAGAACGTCCAAATACAATTGTTCCACTTATTAATAATATTCCTAATAAGATCATAAATTACCTCCATTAAATATTAATTTTATACAATTTAAATAATAAAATCTGAGACCTCTTTCAATCTTATTCCTTTCTATATAAACTAAGAAATAAAAATTTTCTCACTTTATTCTATCACAAAAAGAAAAATCAATAGTTATTTTAAATTTTTCTACTTTTCAAAAACTTCACAAAAAGACACAAATTTTACATAATTTTGTCAAAAATTTATTGATATTATATTCTTGTCGATAGGAACGATGTAAAAATAAAATTACAAAATAAATCGAGAATACTATGAAGAAAAATAGGAAGAAAAGAATTTTAGGAATCGCTTTTACTAACATCATTATCAATATTTGCAGGAACAACCATTAGACAAATAATATCTAGCAGAACTAGCTACCTCACAAATAACGACAATGAAATGATGAATGTAGAACCATATAAATTGCAAAAGGATCAGCAACGAAACCTTGTGGATGAAAATGGAAATATCATAAAAACCTGACCCAGCTAAAATAGAAGAGCTGAAAGAAAAAATTAGACTAATGGAAAAATTACAAAGATGAAGGGCAGAAATTGCAAAAATGCTGGATAGAAGAGGATCTCATGAAAGTCTAAATGATAAATGCGAGCCAAAAGATATGCCAAAAAGATTAACTGACAGAAATTCAATCACTGACAAATTCATTAAACAGCGGAAAAGTTTCAAAAGATGAAGCTTCTAAATTAATAGAAATGCTAAATAGCCGTCACAGAGGGTAAGACCTGATGACATGCCTCAAAACTAACTTGGTTAATAAAATCATACTAATAATAATACTAACTGAATAAACTTTATATCTTATTATATACATTACTAAACTAGTAAGATTGAGTATTTTTCAATTTTTAAAATAATAATTAAAATTTATAATAAAAATAATAATAGAATCATCCTAAAACTCTAAAAACAGTGAAACCTAAAAATTCCACTGTCATTATCAATTAAATTATTTTAAAGTCAACTAAACTACTTAAATTACTTAGATTAATACTTAGATTAATAAATTGCTCTAAATCCTATTCCACTTCTAAAATTCTTCCCAATCGTCATCATATCCAGCATTAACTGTAATTCCAAACAATGTGTTATCCCATCCTAAAATTTTAAACTCAAATTTACCATTTCCTTTTCGATTTTCTTTATCTCCGTGAAGATTGTAGTATTCTGATTGTGTCCTCTAAATCTAGCTTGTTTTTGTAATTGTTTATGTTCCTATATTCATTTTCATAATTTCTGCTGTTACGTTTATTTTAGATTACTTCTTGCTCCTAGTGTTTTGTTTGAAGTTAAATGTAGTCCTGCCTGGGTTTTTACTGAAAATAATCGTTTCTTTTTATTTCAAGTGCCATTGACGTATTCTTTAATCGTTTGAGTATTTTCCGTATTCCATATTTAATAATCCATATGGTCTTTATACTTGTTTTTCAGTTGTTCTGATCGTTTTTCCAATTTCATTTTAATGCGACTCCGTCAAATGTTGTAATCACCTTTAGCTTCATAAGTATCGTCTCACAACCCAGTACTTACGCTTCGATGTCTCCACGTCCTGCAAATGTTTCTGCGGAAATTCTCCAAGTTAATGAACCGTTGTGATCTTGTTTTGGTGCCATTGTTTAAATATTCCTGCTTTTATCATTGTTTGATTTTCACGTGAACGTCCTATGTCTTTTTAACTTGAGATTGGTTGTTTGCCACTCCTGCATACCATCCACTTGAATTTCCAAGTTTAATTGCTTCATCTTCGTGAACATACGCTACACCATAAGCATGATTTGTATAGTCAATCACTCTGCTGTATTAGTTTTTTATTCTCCTTTATTTCAAAGACTTTTATTTTATTACTTTGTTTTGAAGGATTTTCTCATTCTTCTTGTAAATACTTAAACTCTTTTACTTAAAGTATTTCAGTTTCGTATATTCTTTGTTGAATATTTGAATGTGGTGCCTTTTCATTTCGTCAACTGCTTGTGCTAAGATGTGCAGTCTCCTTTTCCTAATCCATTTAATTTTATTGAATATCTTTCTTTCTGTAACATCTTTTAAAAGCTTCTTTCTTTCTAAACCTGTTAGGAAATTGTAGTTATCTGTATCTCCATCTTCTGCAAATGAATTAAATGGTATTTTGATAGATATACATTTGCAATTGTTTTGATCTCGATTTTTGTGTTGCAGTTACTATCCATAATAAAACTACTTGAAAAAATTTCCCATTTTGCGCGCTGGATTTACATGGCTGACACTCATTATTGCTCGCATTATAAGGTGCTATAATGTTATTTCCAATTTGTATATCTTTAGAGTCAGTATACTGCGTTGCTTCTATTCCAAAAATTAAGTTTATTTTTCTCAATCTTGTTAGATTTTCTAACCCTTGAATTGGATTAGTGTATCTTACACCGGAAGTATCTACATACATTCCAATACTTGAACCCCACCGTTATTTTTGAGTAAACAATGGATCAAAAAGTATTCAAATTAATATCTCCTGTCAGCAAATGAACATAATTTGAGAAAGGTGTCATATATCTGTGTCAACAATAATGTTGGAGTTACATTTACATCATTTCTAATTACATCGGCTGTTAATGAGCCTAAATGAGGCAAACTAAATCTTATTCCTCTAACACCTTTTGAAGTATCAGTTCTGCTTGTTCTATAAATATGTTCTGAATCAGTTCCTGTGGCGTTAATTATCATTTGTTGATGTGTTTCCTTCTAAACTTGCTGATCTTTTCAACATATACTCCAATTCCATCAACTGTCATTAATTCTGATTGTACCATAGTTTTTAATAACTGCATTATTAAGCGCGTAAACTCCCATAATTCCTTCACCAGTAGAATTTGGTGTAGTTTGGATCGTTCCATAATTTTCTCCAACTGCATAATCATCAAGATACATTCCGATTGTGCTATCTCCAGAGAAGTTTATTACTCCAGTTGCCTTATTTATAACTTTAGAACCAGGCCCACTTGCATACATTCCAATTCCATTGTCACCTGTAACATTGATTATTCCTTCATTTTCAGCAACTGCACCATTTTTAGCTGCCATTCCTATTGAATAATTGTTTCCAACAACATCAGATTTACTTATTGTTATTGTTCCACCATTTAAGTTAAAGGCTTTCCCATCTGTTCCAGTTACATAAATTCGACATTTCCAATACCGTTCTCAGTTACATATTTCCATGATTATCAACTCTTCCTGATGAATAAATACCAAAGTTTTTCTCTACTTGTTGCATGTAGCTAATATTCTGTGTAATTGGTAAATTACTCCAAGTTTATCAGCTGAATAAGCGTCAAACAGATCCACTTCCTAATCCAACACTTGTCGCACTACTCGTAATATAGTTATTTTCCAGTTGGCAGTTTAGCACTTTATAATTCAAATGAATTATCTCCAAGATCAAATTTCGTAGCATTGACATGAGCATTTTGATTTTCCTCCCACCAAAATAAAGTCCTACAGCCTCATCATTTCCAGTTTTTATCGTTCCATCACTTAATGCAATATCACCATTTTGTGACTCAGTGCAGCTCCACCACTTCCAACTGTTATATTCTCGAGCTTTTCACTGCATATCCAAATATTCCAACTGTTTTCGCTCCTGTCTCACTTTTAGAGCCTGCATTCGTTTTCACTTTGATGTTTTTCCAGTTGTATAAATTCCAACATTTTGGATTACTTTTAATGTTGCAGAATCTCCTGTTAATATAATATTTTCCACTATTTTTCAGTTACATACCCTTTGTTTAATGTATCCGGTTTTGTAAGATTCCTACATTTTTATCTCCTGTTAGTGAGATTGTTCAGTATTTTTACTAATGTTGCTGTTCCACTTGAGACTGACGCATCTAATTTTCCCGCATCGTAAATCATTCCGATTGAAGAATCACTCTCTCTCCATCAATTGTTCCATCATTTTGCATTATTTTCGTAGTTAATTTAGTGCGTGTAGATGTATGTGTACAGTGCGCCTCGATTCACACGTCTAATGTAATTTTTCCAGTTGATTCATTAATTACTTTTGAGTTTTCAACACCGTAAAAGTCCTGTCGAATCCTTTTCCAGTTAGCGTAATTTGCCTTCTATTAACTACATTTCCGTATTTTGCATAAATTGCAAGCGCATCCCATTTAGTTCAATCGTTCCTGCTGTGTCATTCATTAGAGAGTTACTGCTGGTTTTTGATACTGTTTTATTTTCTTGAGCCATTGCAACACGACCGTCATCATTTCCGCTTATCTTGTTTTTGGTTAATTATTGATGAATTAGAAATTTCAAAGTATTATACAGATCTGTAGCATTATCAAGATCAACTGCATTGTCTACTTTTAACTTCACTAAATAAAGCATGAAATTTTTATAGTTACTTCCTGTTAGAAGTTTAATGCTCGGGCACAGATGAAATATTCGTATCACTTAAATTCATCTTAACTTTTGAAGCTAAAAACAATCTTGAATCATTTTGCATTGTTAAATTAAGATTTACAGTGTTCCACTAAAAAGTAGTAGCAAAATAACCACTAATATGAAGCTCCAAAAAGCACCGTAATTTACAGTATTATTGATATCCAACGCACTTCAGTAGCTGAAGTCGTACTTGGTACATAGTAAAATGCAGTCCCTCTATTAGTTGCATCTGTCCCACCAGCAACTGTTGCATTCAAAGTCCCGCTTATTTTAACTTTCCCAGTTCCATTTGTACCATTGTAAAATAATAGCGATTTTTGTCCAGTCGTAGCTGTAGATGTTTTTCACTTACAACTTCAATTTCTCCATTATTATCAGCAAAATAGTTAATCGCTCCTGCATCAGCCGAAATCGTTCCAGTACCTAATTTTTAATGTTCCAATCAGAATAAACCCCAATAGATTTGTTATCAGTTACAGTTGCATTAATCGTTCCATTACTACTATCAATCGTTGAATTTTTCCCAACAATTACCGTAACAGTACCTTTGTTATTATCTGACGTATTTCCACCAGTAACACCTATAGTTCCTGTATTTGTTATTTTCCCATAATTAGAGTTATAACTCCAATAGATCCAGCTGAATTAGCTGTAATCGTTCAGCATTAGTTCCTTCTCCATAATCAGTCTTACTTAGTCCCATAAAACCGCCATTCCAATATTTTGACCAGCAGTTATACTGACTGTTTTTCCAGCGTTATTAACAACTTTCGCATTCTTCGTATAAAACCAATATTTTCCTTTCCAGTACTTGAAATAGAAACTGTACCATTGTTATTAATGTTGTATCATACAGTTCCAGTTTTATTCTGCACGAAGAGCTATTGAGTAATCTTTACTGCCTTCTATATTTATAGCTCCATGATTTGTTCCATTTATCTCTTCAGAATAAATTCAAATGAATTTGTTCCTTTACAGTAATTTTTCCAGTAGTATTTCTCAAGCGTTGCAGAAATAGCATCTGTCGCCGTAATGTTTTATCTTTTCCTGAAACATCAACCCAATATTTCAGCAGTTTTACAGCATCCACCTGAACTATCATTATTAACATTTTATACTCCTGAATTTTGAAATACTGAGCCTTCAGTTAATTGACTATCGCGACCCAATGCTCCAGCAATACCATAACTATTTTGTTCCACCAAGTGTTATTTCAGCACCACTGCTATTTATTGCTACTGTTTTTAAATCATTATAAAACCACCTGGATAAATTGTATTTACGTCGATTTCTCTACTTTCGATAAAGTTTTTCGATTAACAATATTTAATCCACCGACTGACTTCAGCCATATCAATTTTAGTATATTTTCAAAGTTGAATACTCGTGTCATTTGGTTGCTCCGGTGTCAATGTTAAGCGACTTGCTCACTCTATGTCCGATTATTTCTCCATTATTTATCAATGAAAAATCACCAACTAGTGGATTACCTTGAAAATTCTAGACCTGCAGTAGTTTGATTATAAAGATAATTTTTTCCATTGTTAGTTACTGATGTTGTTTGTAGTGTACTTTAGTCCCAATTTCCTGCATCAATAATCCCAGCCTTGTTCCATCTCTTTTTATGTTTATAGTTGCTCCCAAAGAATAGTAGCTTTTTCCTGGAGTACCCTATATCCATAATTGTTTCTGCTATTCTTGCTCCATTCCACTCTTCCCACCAGGATCCGTCTGACTTTGCTTTTTGTAGTACTGGAAGTAAATCATAATCTATCCGGGAGTTGTTATATCTCTTATTCATCCTACAGTATCCAATCCACTACTATTCCAAATGCTGATAATGTAATCCGTGTGATTGTAATTGTTGAGCGAGTTATTGTCTTGAATACTTGGACAACTGGTGTAAATTCGCAGTTTTACGTAAAGTCGAACATCTACACTGTTTTATCAGGTGAGTTATCTGTCCTTTTGTTAGAATCTTGGATTTATCGAAGCATTCATATGTATTGGTACTTTTTGGTTCAGCTGCATTCATTAAATTTAATCTTGTTGTTCCATAACGATTGTTATTCGTGTTTTTGAGTATATTTTGCTTTTCCTACTTCTCTAGCATAAATAAATCCTCTCCTGTTTTATCTCCACGACCTTTAAGTTCCATTCCAATCATTAGAAAATTCATTTATTGCAAACTGCCAGTCGCCCATGGACTTTTTGTTACATGTTCTCCTTGTTCCATAAGCTCAATTAATTCTAAATTCAATCCATTTAATAGTTTTTTATGTCTTGACCTCGATGTTTTTATTTTCAATTTTTCATTTTTAACAAAAATTATTCAATGCTCGTATATTTCTAACACTTGTCAGTTTTCATTCAGCTGAAAATAAATTATTTGACACTATTGTCCCACATAATAAAAAGTGTAAGTAATGCAGGACTCTGTATATTAAAATCCTTACACCTTTTCGCATAGCTTTTTAATCCCTTTCCGTAAACTCTGTAAAATCATTTGCCATTCTTTTTATCATCCTTTCTATTTTATTTTTGTAGTTAAAATCTAAAAACTACAAGATATTACTCGTAAAAACAATATTTTTCAAAGAATAATAAGTATTATTTAAATTTCTTGTTTTTAATCATAAAATTTTACTAAAAACATGATTTTATAGTGATATATTTTATAAGATTAAGTGATGATCATTATTTTAGTAAAAATTATTTCACATTGAAAGTTTCATTGTACATCATTTAGTCCAAACTTTTTATTTTACAGATAGATTGTATAAAATACAGTAATCTACTTTAATATACATCTAAACTCCTAAATATAAAACTATCTATAATTTCAAAAATTATCTTAATTTCACATTTAATTAAAATAGTTTTATTGTGCTCACACTATTGTAATCTTTTCAAAGATTTGTTCTATTACATTATACAATATCAAAAAGAATGGTCAAATATAGAAAATAATGTGTAATTAATTTTATTTTAATGTATAAAAGATAGAAAAATAAATATTTCTAAATTACTTACTACAGAGTTTTTAATAATATGTTTATTTATATATATGTCTATATCATTCCATATCAAATCATTCCTTTACCACATCATAAAGCCTTTTTGCCGTTGACTCCTCACTTCAAAGTTCATTTTATTACTTTCATCATCTGTAACTTTATCATGTAATTTATTCAAGATTTGCTCTAATTTTGGATATTTTTCAAAGTTCTCTTTTCATTAAAGGAGCTCCTTGATAAGAGTGGGAATAAATTCTTATCGTCTTCGAACTGTAATTTAGTACTGCTCCAGTCTCACTATCTGTAGAATAAGCATCTATCACGTTTATATCTCCACTTTGCAATCGCCACATACCGTAATTTAGGCTCAAATTCCTTCACACTTGAAAATTCAAAGTTATATAGTTTCTTCATCCCTTGTATCCGTCTTCCTGTCAACGAATTCTCTTGTGAAACCAACTTTTTGCTTTTATCTTTTACTCGTGCCAGTCTGATATTTTTGTAATATTATTTTCACTCAAAATGTGGGTATTCCTAACTGCATAAGTGTTATGTAGCCATCAGCTTTACTGCACCATATCATTTTTTCAAGATTCCATTTTAGCCTGCTCATAAACTCCTGTTTTATATTGTTTGACTGATGTTTCGCTAAGGAATGTAAATACTACGGTTCCTGTAAATTCAGGATAAATATCGACATCTCCTGATTTAAGGGTATTAAAGTTAAACGATGTAGTTCCAAATCCTGATTTTAGTTCCATCCACATTCATTCATCCTCAATCAAAAGTTTGTATTATCAATATTTCTTCGGGTTTCAACTCTAGTTCCCATCCCCCGAAATTACAATTTTATCCTTTGTTTTGATTTGTTCACTAACTAAATTTTCCAGCAAAAATATTATAAAGACCTCATAAATGAAAATTACAGTACTTTCAGTTTTTATTTTCCAGTGCCAGTACAAAATCAAATAGATCACTAACAATGTCGATTGACGTGCTCCCAACAAAATTAAGTTCATATTGTTTCTGTCAAAGTCCAAGCAAAATCGTTTTCCAAAGCCCTCCTGCACCAATCAACGGAAGCAGAGCGTATGGCTGTTCCACGATAAGCACTGTCGCTGTGCGGGATTCCAGCCATAATCACAGGCATTGCGAGCGGCGCCTGAATCTTTACAGCTGTTGCATCTTATTCATTCTACTGCCAGCCCTTAGGCCACCCATATACACTGGATCAGCGCCATTTCGGTTCCCGTATGTATTTCGTAAAAGTGGAAGGCAAGGCACCACAAGTGCCGCTAATGTGCGGCTTTTCTACCAATTCCCATAATTGGAGATCAATAACCAAGTAATGCTAGTGAAGTGTACGGTTTGCGTGTGCTCGCAAGTCCGATACCATTATTTCTGCTATTCTCTCCTTATATGTCAAATAAATTCCAAAGCGAAGATTGCGAGTAATCAAAGGCAGTACAAGTGCATAAAATGAAATCTGATATGCTCAAGAACAGCCTGTGACTCCTACTTACGCTCATAAATACTTGAAAAAAGTTATTTTCATTATTTTCCTTTAATTCTAAAATTTTATCATTAAAGTTCAATTAGATGTATTCCAAAATTTAAAATCTATCTTGTTTTTATAGTAAAACTACTTTTTAAGACCAAACCCAAAGTTCACGAATATTTTACTCAGCCCTGGTTTCATAATTTTAATAGTTCAATTTACAGGGTTCGAGTATATTTATGGATTTGTTATTTTGACTTAAAGAATTTTTCAAAAAACTGTCGATTAATAGTTTCAGCATGCCTAATTATGACTATTTATTTAGAGTTTCATCTAATCTTATAAATTATTTTCTATATATTCTGTATATTTTTTTTTGCACTTTCAGCAATTTTTTCATCACTTAAATCAGGCATTACTCCAACAATGAATAAATCGGCAATTCAATTCCTTCCGACATGAGCTATGCTTAATAAGGTGTTGCTCAACACCCTTTTATTGTCAGCCCATTCAATTCCATCATATTTTTACGCAATTCCTCCAGTTGTGACTGCAATATCATTTTTTTTACTCTTACACTTTATTTTCACCATAATGAGTACGCCATAAATACTGTCTCTATCCACTCTTTAGCAAAAGATGAACAATTAAAGCAGTCTAAAGGAAAACTGCAATATTAGCACCAGTTTCGAGATAATAATTTCAGTTCTTTTTCAACGTCAATCTTTCCATCGGATATCATAAATATTATACAATTCCTACATTTGATAATTTTTCTGCTTCTTCTTTAAAGGCTTTTGTTCGCTCTTGAATCTTTTCTATATTGGGATGTGCCATAACTACTAATGTTTTTCTATTTTTATTTTCCTTCTTTCTTTCAAATTTTTCATGTTGTTTTGATCACTAATTCATTTTCACATTATTAAAGTTAGTTCTTTATTGCGTATGTCCGAAAACTATTAAAATGATGATCTTTGAAAATAATCTTTACTTTCTACAATTTTTCTATTTCCATAACCAGTTTTGCATATTCCATTTTCCTTTAATTTCTCAATAATATCAATTTCATTTTCAGCATTCCTATTTTGCTCCAAACAGATAAATTCCTCACAAATTCATCTTTTCGAGTTGATTAGTGTAACTCAGATTTCGTCCTGCAGTTGAAGAGATTTTCCCGTCTTTAATTATAAAAACTCCTGTCTCCCGAGATAAAGAAACCTCTTCAATATCGTGCGTTACAAAAACAATTGTTTATTAATTTCTCTGTCGCACTCCTTTATATCTTTCTGTAAACTTTTTCCTTGTAATCGGATCTAAAGCACTCAAAAGGTTCAATCCATATAAGTATAATTTCCTCAGGACTCCCTCGCTAATGCCCTTTGCAATTCTGATTCTCTCTGCTTCGCTTAGCCGACAGTTCAGACGGCATTCTTTTCAAATATTTTCGCTTTCTAGCCCAATCATTTCGAGAAGTTCTTTCTGTCCTTGCCTTAATCTCCTCTTTCTTCCACCCTTTCAGTTCAGGCACTATACTTATATTTTCTTCTGCTCAGATGAAACAAAGCAACTTGCTGCAAGACACAACCCATATTCCAACAGACATTTTATGAATATTATATTCAAAATATTTTCCCTTTTATCTCTATTTTCCAGAAGTCGCATCTCCAGCCTATTTATCATTTTCAGTCGTAGTCCGCTTCCTGCAGTTCACGTAAACACAATAAATTCTCCTTCATTTATCGAGTGCACTTATCTTTTTACCAGCTTCATTTCCATTCGGATACACTATTCACGTTCTGAAATTCTATAATCATATTCTCTCTTCCCGTTATTTCTTGCTTCTTTCCTTTTCAACTTTCTCCAAATTTTGTGAAATTCTTTTAAAAACCCTTCACACATCTCAATTTCTTTTGCGAGAAACTACACAAACATAATTTTGTCGTAGTTTCAGAAATTTCCTCATATTCTTTTAAAGCCTTGTGCCTTATTCTGAAAGTCTTATCAGCACTTTCCGTCTATCATCGGATGTGATTGCTCTTTCTATCAGTCCAGCCTTTTCAATCTATCCAGCATTGGCGTAAGCGTATTTATCAGCAAAGCCCCGTTTTTCCGACAATTCCTTGCACGTTACATTATCCTTCTCCCGCGAGTATATGCAGGATTTTCCCGTTCACCATTAAAAACGGTAATTTCTCTTTTTGAAGAATATAATTAAGATTCTATCGCGTCTGCTTAATTTTGTATATATATTCCCAAATTTACTTTTTATTCATCACAGCCTCTAACTCTAAAACAAAAATTTTCTTGACTACTTCTATATAGTATAATACTATAAAAGAATTATTTTTGTCAATTAAAATTTAAAAAGTAAGAAAGGAATTTTACTATGTTAAATATACTATGAAAGCTGTTGTTCGAAAACCTTTGTACTGCTGATGAATTAAAAATTCAAATATGAAATTCCGAAAGTAAAAATGGCTGGGTTCTTATAAAATTAAGGCTTTTGGAATAAACCGAGCTGAAATATCTACTAGAGATGGATTTTCTCCTTCTGTGAAATTGCCACGCGTGATTGAATTGAATGCTAGCGTTATTGAAGATAGCTTCTGATAGCCATTTTTCGAAAGGAGATGAGTTTTCATAATGATGAATGGCTCGCGTGAATTTAACGGAAGTTACGCCGAATACACACATGCCGTCTTCTCAAGTTTATCCGATAACTCTTTCAGAAACAGACTCAGCAAAGCTTAGCATATCCTGAATTATACTCACACAGCTTACGGCTCTTTATTCAAAAGCCTGCAGTTAAAAAACACTGACACTCTGTTGATTCGTGGCGAACAAGTTCAGTTGCCTGCTTCAATTCAGCTTGCCAAAAGTTTTGGAAATACCGTGATTGCAACATCAAGAAGTAAGGCTAAAGCTGAATTTTTAAAAGAAATGGGAGCAGATTTTGTCCTAATTCAAGATGAAACTTTTGACACTCAGTTACAAGAATATTTTCGGACGGAGTTGACAAAGTTCTTGATTTAATCAGCACTACTACTTTGAAAAATTCTTTAAAATCTGTGAAACAAGGTGGAATAGTCTGCATGACAGGCTGTCTTGGAGGATGGATAATTAAAAATTTTTGGTCACTTGACGAAATTCCTTCAGAGTCCTACCTAACTTCATTTAACAGCACAATTGTCATAAAAGATACAATAAAAGAAATGTTTGATTTTTATTGAAAAACATCTCATAAAACCAAGAATTTGCAAAATTTTTACATTAAACGAAATTTCTTTAGCACATAAATTTTTGAGATCAGATAGCGCTAATGGAAAGAGTTATTATAACGACAGGACAATAATCAGTCGGTATAACCTGAGTTTATTATAAATATATGAAAAACCTATTCATTTGACAAATAGGTAATATATAATAAATTATATTTTGCGAATGATTTGCAATTTGCAAAATAAAAAAACGTTTTTATTATTGGAGATGTTATTATGAAATTAACTAAGAAAAAGGCAGCAAATACTTAATCTTATACAGTCTTCAGACACCCAATAAATGCTAAGTTTTTAAAAATCAAAAGTAGATTTTGACTTATCGACAGTTTATCGAGCTTTGGAATTTTTAGAGAAAAATAATTATATTTTTTTCGTTTTGACTTTGAAAAATGAAAAATATTACTTTAAGGAAGAAAAATGCCAATTTTTTATTTGTGATTCTTGCAAACATATTGAAACCGTGCCTGAATTTTCAAATGAAGAAACAGAAAAGGAAAAAAAGCGAATTAAAAACGAGGCTTTTTCACTATTGTCACATCTTTCGATTTTTTTAAAGGAAAATGCAAATGATTGTGATTAAATCTATGATTTATACTAGACTCTGTTTGAGAAATGAAATTATATTTTAATTATTTAAAAATATTAAGTTTTTATCTTTTTCTAGAAAAGTTTTTAATAAATTCATTATTTATTACAAAAATACATATAGGAGGAATTAAAATGAAAAAATTATTATCATTACTTTTTATTATCAGCTCTGTTTATTTTTTTCTTGCTGAAATAAATCAGAAACTAAAAAAGAGCAAGGAACTACTAGGAGCAAAAGGAAAAATTGTAACAAGCGTACTGCCTTTTAAGATGGCTTACTCAAAAAATTGCAGGAGATGATTTTGAAGTTATTTCAATTGTGCAGCCAAATATGAATCACGAACTATTTGAGCCAAAACCTTCAGATTTGAAAAATTTCGGAAAAATTCAAAAGGTATTTTTTTCACTTACAATATGTTAGGATTTGAAGAAACAATTTCTGATAGCCTAAGCGATAAAAATAAAATTGTTAATGTTTTTGGATGGTGTTGATAAAAATTTATTTATCAAAGAGATCATGACCACGAACATGAGCATGGACATGAACACGGTAAAAAAAGGAAGAACACGAACATCATCACGAGCATGAAGGACACGGTGGGATTGATCGCATGTATGGTTCTCGCTTGATATGATGCCTAAAAGTTGCTGAAAATATAAAAATGAATTGTCAAAACTTTATCCAGAAAAAAAGAAACTTTTGAAAAAAATTACAATGCTTTTCATCACAGAACTTAATCAGGTAAAAGCAGAACTTTCACAAAAATGGCTTCAAAAACTAAAAAAATCATTTATGATTTATCACCCTGCATTAAACTATTTCCTAAAAAATTATGCCATTGAAGAAATTTCAATCGAGCAGGAAGGAAAAAGAGCCATCAGCACAGCAAATAAAAGAAATCATCGATGAAGCAAAAAGAACATAACGTAACTACAATCCTAGTTCAGCCTCAATTTCCAAAAACAAAGTGCCGAAGCTATTTCAAAAGAAATTCCTAACTCAAAAAGTCGCTGAATTTAATGTTGACAAGGAAAATGTCTTTGAAAATCTAAAAACAGTTTGTAGATTATTTAAATTAAAAAATTTTTATTCAAAAAGAACGAGAAGAAAAACGAAAGGATAAAAATTTGATGGCTAACAGACAGAATAAAAACTTGTGAGTGTACGAAATCTTAATTTTAAATACAACAATGATTATATTTTTGAATGATATAAACTTAGATATTTTTTTAAAGGATGTTGCAATCTGGGAAGAAATGGTAGTGGAAAATCAACTTTAGTAAAAGGTTATGCTTGGATTTTTGAGAAAAAAATTCGGCAGTATTGAATTTTTACAAAGTGAAAACAAAATTGGTATTTACCACAAATAAGGGAGTTTGACACTTCCTTTCCCATTAACATTTTTTTGACTTGGTAATATCAGGGATTGACTAATAAAAATAACCTTTTCAGAAGATTTAACAATGAAGACGTGCTGAAATACTCTTGAAGGAATTTGATATTTTTCATTTAAAAAAATAAATTAATAAACGAAGTATCGGTGGACAGCTTCAAAGGGCATTAATTGCACGTGCCTTAATTTCTTCGCCAGAACTGATTTTTCTTGATGAGCCGGAATCATTTTCTGGATAAGGAATTTGAATTTAAACTTTTTGAAAAAAATAAAGAACTGTCAGATTCAACAATAGTTGTAATTTCTCACGAACTTGAAAAATCTACGATTACATTGATTCAATTTTTTTGTCGTGGAAGGCAAATATTCGAGTTTTATGAGAAAAAGGAAGATTACTGTGTAGCAATCCTTACTTTACATTCACTAAATAAAATTTACAAAATAAAGATAAATTATTAAAGATTGGGGAAATATGGAATTTATAAAAATTTTTTGAATATGCTTTTATGAGAAATGCCCTATTGTAGGGCTTCTTTCAGTATATGCTGTGAATAATAGGAACTTATATTGTAAATAAAAAATGGTCTTTATTTCATCAGGTATCAGCCACGCGTCTTACGGCGGTATCTGAATAGGAATCTACCTAATTTATTTCTTTAACCTGCCAATAAAAAGATCCATTATTTTTGGACTGATTTTCTCAATATTGTCAGGTGTGCTGATTTTTGGTCTTTAAAAGACACTCTGCACGTTGACGGTGATTTGGGAATAGGTATCGTTATGTCAATGGGAATGGCTATCGGAATTATTTTTGCCTTCCTGACACCAGGCTATCAGTCCGATATGTCAACTTATTTATTCGGAAATATCCTTTTATCCAACACCCTAAACATAATTTTACTGCTAATACTGGACATAATCACAATCACATTTTTCATCATCTTCTACAAAAGCATCGTCTACACCAGCTTTGATGAAAACTTCTACAAAATCCACAGCGTCCCAGTAACCTTCATAAACTACTTTATGATAATCCTAATATCCTCGTCATAATAATAAACATAAAAACAATAGGAATCATCCTAATAATCTCAATCCTGACAATCCCGCAGGCAATCGCAGCCTCACTCGCAAGAAAATACTCAGCAATCATAATTCTATCCATAATTTTCTCATTCATCGGAATACTATCAGGACTATATTTTTCCCTACACGCTGAAATATTCCGTCAGGCCCTTCGATTATTGTACTGCTTACGATTTTATTGGCGTTAGTTAAGGTTGGGGGATTTGTGAAGGAAATTTTTGCATTGACCTTTATTATAAATTAGAGGAATTTTGAATTTCCCTCTTTTCATTAAATTTTAATTATCCAGTTGCTATAAATCATTTACTTATACTGCTTTTTATTAAAAATAATGACTTTTTAAAATTATTTTCAGGAAGGAAGCTTAAGCCCTTTTTAATAAATAAAAATATTAATAACAATATATAGCATAAAATTTTTAAAAATAAGTTTAATGAGGTATAATATAATGAAAAATAGAATTTTTAGAAAAGGAAAATAAATGATGAAATATATTTATAATATTGATAACCTAAAAATCATAATGAAAATACAGTATTTGAGGAAAAATTGGTAAAAAGCTCAAAATTTGCTTGAACCTGTCATGATGGTTTAATGTGCCATATTTTTCCAGTCATACTAACAGATATTTTAAGAAATTATACTAAAGAAATTGAAATGTACAATCAAGAAACAGGAAATAATGATGAAATTAAGGATTGGGATGCTGTATTTAGCGGGAATGCCGAAAAGAAAAAATTGAAAATATAATTAAATTATAAAAATCATAAAATTAGGGAAAGAAATTTGAAAAGGAAATAGAAAATGCACTAAATGAAGAAAGTTACTATGCTGTGAGATCTTCTTCGATTGAGGAAGACAGCGAAATTTTTCATTTGCAGGTCAGTTTGAAACATATCTATATGTAAAAAGGAAAATATAATGGAAAAAGTGAAGGAGTATGGATTTCTTCCTTTCCTCGCATGTCATGAAATATGAAAAGAAGGAAAAATAAACAATGAAATAAATGTTCCGGCAGTAATAATTCAGGAAATGGTAAATTCTGAAAAAGGCCGGGTCGGATTCATGCGTAAATCGTAAATGGAAATTATGATGAAATAGTAATTTAGGAACTTATGGGCTGGGAACAAGTATAGTTGATGGAGATGAAAATGGAGATCTGTTTATATATATAATACGAAGAAATTAAAAAGGAAATAAGAACATAAGACAGGTTTAGATTTTGAAAACAAGAAAGTAAAGATAGAAGAAATAAATATTGAAGATGAAGTGTTGAAAACGACAGTGAAGTACAGGAGCTTGGAGAAAATATTATAAATATTGAAAAATATTATGGAAAAACCTCAGGATATGGAATGGGCATTTGAAAAGGGAAACTTTATATATTGCAGTCAAGACCTGTAACTACGTTAAAAATCAAATAAACATCAAATACAATAATATGGGACAACAATATTGTAGAAAGCTATCCTGAAATTACACTTCCTCTTACCTTCAGCTTTATAAGAAAAAGCCTATTCGACGTATATAAAAGATTTTTCAAGTACAGAGTATCTCCGAAGGTTGTTGAAAGCTATCAGGTTGTATATGACAACATGCTTGGATTACTGAAGGGAAGAGTTTACTATAATCTGATAAAGCTGGTACAAACTTCTCATGCTGTTTCCTAATTCACGTAATAACAGCAAATTTATGGAACAGATGATGGGAGCGAAAAAGGAACTGTCTGAAAGAAGATATAAACGAAAACCATACGAGGCGGAAGAAAAATGTCTTCATGGGATCAGAAACAGGATTGAAAAACTGAGAGGCAGGAGGGACATTGTTTTTGAATATGTTCCTGATTGAGAATAAAAGGCTAAAAGTTTTTATAAGCTCATAGATGAAAAATCTAATGGAAACAAATAGCAGTACCGGAGAGCGTAAGGAACTGAAAAATATTATAAGTTTCCTTGAAAAATAAATTTTTAAAAAACTGGGAAATACCTATTATAAATGATTTTCTTGTAATGGTTTGGTTCGGTCTTTCAAAAAATGAGCGGAAAAATATATAAAAGGAAAATTTTTGAAGAAGTACATACAATATTCTTATTGCTCAGGAAGGAAATGACATGATAAGCGTCGAGCCTTCAAAATATATTATGAAAATGAGCAGTATAATAAAAAGGATAAAGAGATTTTGCAGAATCAAATAAAAGAGGTAGTGCAAAAAGCTTCAATAGATGTCAGTATTGAAAATTTAACTAGGAATAAAGAATTTTAATATATTACTGGAAGAATATATGGAAAAATTTTGGAGACCAGGACAGTACATGAGCTGAGCTTGAAGCATTGACATTGAGGGAAGATCCGTTATTTCTGATCAGGATGATATGTTCAATTTCAATGACAAAGAGGAATCGGCTAGTACAGTAAGAGAAATATTTCAGAGGAACAGATATATATGAAAATCTCAAAATCAGTCCATTGAAAAAGTTTATACTGACAGTATCCTATGCATTTATTCGATTGAGGGAAAATCTGCGATATGAAAGAACAAAGGTTTTCGGCATGGTCAGAAAAATTATGATGGAATTTATCTGAAGGAAGAAAATATAATAGTTCATGAAAGGATGTATTTTTCATCTGACAATAGATGAAATTTTTGGACTGATAGACGGATCATTGATTGATACGGACTTAAAAAGTTGATAGATTTAAGAAAGGAAAAATATAAAGAATATGAAGAAGAAGCTGTCCTTCCTGACGGATTTTTAACGAGAGGATTTTTAGGGAAAACTTCCATTATGAAGATTTGACAGGGAAAATGAACAGGGAGATAAAAATATTCTTAGAAGGAACAGGGATGTAGCAAAGGGTAGTCAAGGAAAGGTAAAAATTGTATTAAATCCTATGAATACAGAAGTTGAAGACGGAGATATGTCGTTACAAAAATCTCGGATCCGAGCTGGGTTATGGTTTTTCACTTTATTAAAGGGGCTTATAGTGGAAGGAAGTCTTTTTATCTCACAGTGCAATTATTTCGTGAAATGAATATACCTGCCATAGTCGAGTACAGGGAGCGACAACTGCTTTAAAAACAGGAGATTTTGTCGAGTTTGATGGAAGTCAGAATAATAAAAATTGGATGATTGATTTTTATATGATAGATTGTATAATCAAAAATCAGTATTCAAAATTTAATCTATCTAAATGGAAAATAATTAATTTTATAGAGAGAGATGTGATATAATAAAAAGTAAAGTAAATTTACAAGCTCAAATAAACAAAAATTAAATAAAAGGAGCTAAAAAATTAAAACAATACAATTATACAATCTATGCCAATATAAACATTAAGTTTAGAAATAATTTATTCTAAATAAAAATACCATAGTTTTAGGGAGGTACAAATGGCTAGTAATAAACATGGAAATAACAACGAGAATGAAATAGCTAATTATCTTAATGGAAAGAAAATAAAAGACTTAAATCAACCACGAAAAATTTTATTAAATTTATATGCCATATAATATTTGATGAGAACACAAATATTTCAGCATGCCCTGAAAAATAAAATTAAAACAAGATATCTACATTGAAATTGAAAAATCAAGGTTAGTATTAGTTTAAAAATGGGAACTGGTAATTTCCTGTCATCAAGAAAAAATAGAAGATTTTATTTCCTTCATTTGTAATAATTGTAATGCAACAGATGAAATATGCAATTTTTAGCGTTTTTATATGGGCAGATGGTACTCGATGGAAAAAGGTTCATTAGAAAAAGACTCCTCAGGTAAAATAATATGTCGTTTCAGTGCTAAAAGATTTTATATCCCAATAAGAGAAAAATTCTTCAAAAATTTCTTGATGAAAAATAAAACAATACTGATTGAACATGCTCTATTTATTGGAAACTATAACAGTAATGTTGATTTTATATATCATGGTACCTATAAACAAGGACGATAACTTTCAAAAAGATGTTATTAATTTTTAATAAAGCAAAACCAAATAAAAGCTTGTCTTACAATTGGAAATCTTACAGTTCAATCCTGGAATATATCTTTAAAAGGAAATACTGAAAAGAAACTGGAATAATCCGGATAAAATACAGTACACTAAAAAGATTTTTGATCTTTTAATGAAGGAAAATAATTCTGTTGGTACTTTCTTTGAAACCTCGAAGAATTTGATTTAACACAAATTGAATAAAGAAAATAAAAATAATCCCATGTGGAAAAATACTATTACCTAACTAAGTGACTATTCAGATTACTACATAGTAAAGGTTTCGTCACTCAATTTTCTAGACTTAGTGAAAAGAAGTCAAAACTAAAAAGTGATGCTTTATGCAATTAAAGCAAAATTAATCTCTTCATTCCTTTTTACAAAAAGGAATATATACTTGAAGAATCTGAGTTTATCTGATTATGATTTTGAAACTGTCTTAGATACAGGATTTCTATAAAAATGAAAAATTTGAAAATTACACTTATCAAAATTTAAAAATTCATTTTATAGGCTTTTTCTGATTGAAAAACACAGAATTTTGGTTAACTGCTTTTAATGGTCTATAGTACAGATAAAGAACGCCATAAAAATGAGACGTATTATTACTGATTTAGGTAATACTTTAGATTCATTTTTAGATAAGGTAAAATCTAATATGGGCATTGAGAATAAAAGAATAGATTGTAAATCATTTTGGGACTCAATCAGAAAAATTTGCACAAATTAAAATACATATTAATGACAACATGGAGCTCGCTAATCATTTTTATAGGTAGTCATTGGTTCAATTCTCCATACTACAACTTCCTTTACGAGGGAGGAAAAATTAAAAGAACATTGTAACATCTTTTACAGTAACAACAGGTTCGGGTAGAAGCAACGGAAAATACGAAAATAATAATTAAACCTAAAAATAATATAAAGAAACTAACCGTCTCATAAGATAAAAATATAATTTATACCACATATCTAATATTTAAAAGTTGGCTTTTGAACTTATGAGATGGCTTCTTTGTAATATCATAATTTTATTTTTATCTTTTTATCAATTCTTCTGAAATATCCTGTATTAATGGAACTATGACATATTTCCTATTTGTTTATAACTTTGATGAAAATTTTCCTTAATCTTATATGAATCAGGGTATCCCATTATACGTAAACACTCTTTTCGGTTAATTTCTATTTCTACTAACAACTACAGGTACATTATTTCCTCCTGTTCCCATTTTAGCTGTTAAACATGGTGAAATTCATCGCATCTAAAACTATCTCGACTTTCTAACTTCATTCGCAATAAGAATATGATTTTGATTATACCTAGTACTGCTCATAAATTTAGGCAAAATGTGTTTCAATATTTTTACAAGTACTTGTTACATTGTAATCTGGCAAAACTACATCATTAATCAACATATCGATTAGTATTTTTAACTCTTTAGATGGAAATGAAAATCATAGTCCAATGTCATTTTCAGGAAAACGTTCTTTATCAAATCCAACACAATACCATCGTTCTCTATTTTGAGGATACCCACATCTTTGCATTTATTACTTTAAAAAATAGGAATATAATCTATATCTTAGGACAAGTAATGATGGTATCTATTGTTTTCCCATTATCATGATTGCACAACCAGCTACATTTTCCAAAAGAAAGTCACTGGTCTTTTTCTTTTAAAATACGCAACACATCAAAAATAATGTTCCTCTCATCTTCAAAACCCAATCTCTTTCCACTGATACTAAAAGGTTGACATGGAAACCAGCACAAAGAATATCATGATTCGGAATATCATCTATAAGGTTATATCTCCAGCTGGATATTCTGAAATTTTTCTGTGTTTCTCTCTGCATATTTATCAATATCACTTGAAAAACACATTCATCCATTTAATGCAACCTAAATCCTGATCCACAAAATAAAATCTATAAACAATCATTTTGCAATATCTCTTATTCAATAATTCTAAAATTCCTGTAATTACAGGTGGACTTGCTGCATTTCTGATTGTTTATACATTTGTGTAGCACTCATTCCAATAGTTTTAATATTTTCAACAAAAATTTTGTCAAACCCTGAACATAAAAATTTTTCTAGGTATCATTTTCCGAATCTTTTAATTCTCCCTTTATTTTTACCATAATTTTAGTTGTATCTGATCTGAGCGAACTGTTGGAGAAATTCCTTTTCACAGAATAAACTCTTCTTTGTCTCTCCAAATCGTTGTGTACTTCTCTTGGTAAATCTAATAATTTAATAATTTTATTTTTCATTTTTATCAGCATCATCAACTTCATAACTACTTAAGAAATTTCTTACATTCTCTGTATCTAAGAAAAAGTTTGATTCTACATCTGTTTCTAATATATCTTCAATAAACTTTTTGCTTATTATAAAATTTTACTTCATAAAAAATTAAACCCTTTAAATTCAGTTTTATTTAACTCTTTGTTTACAGTTTATTGTAAACTTCTCTTATCCATTTGAAATTGTTCAAAATTCTCCATCAAATATTCAGCATATGTATGTTCTCATCTCTATTTTGTGGCAATCCAGCTCACATGAATTTATTACAGTAAAGTCTACTGTGTAACCTATATTATTTAATCCACAGAATCTTTCTATAGTTTTCCATTATCGTGACTTATCAAGTTTTTAACATTTTCTAATAAAATATATTTAGGGTTTCTTTCAGATAAGAAATTCGTGCAATATCAAAGAAAAAGTGTCCTCTATATCATCAAACCCTTTTCTTTGTCCAGCAATACTAAATGACTGACAAGGAAAACCAGCTAACAAAAAGTTCATGATGCGGATATCTTTCTCATCTACTTTTTATATCTCCACATAAATGTTCTTTATTAAAATTAGCAATATACGACTCTGAGCAAAGCTATCAATTTCAGAACAAAAACAATCTCAGATTCTATCTTTGTTTTCTTAAGTCCTTCTTCAAAACCTCCAGTTTCCAGAAAATAGTGAAACAACTCTAATCTTATTTTGTCATACCACCCTTTTTATAATTATCTTTATGAAATTTTTAATATAAGTCTAGAATTCACTTTATCATAATAAATTTTGAACTACTTGTACCTCTCTCAACATTAAGATTTTCTAAAATATCTTAGGCAATCTGATTCTCATATCTCGTTGTAATACATATGTATCAAGATAAACTAATTCTTCTTTCACAAAAATCCTCCATATATAGTCTATTTGAATTAATTATATCCTGTTTTAGTCTAACGTCAATAATATAGATATAAAGAATTTGAAAAGCTACCAAATGTAGTAAAATGATTGTAGAGATATTATTTTTATTGCACTAATATGATGACTTAAAATTGGGATTTTATCTCAGTTTTCTTGTTAGGAGGAAGTATAGAAAGCGAGTAAAGAAAACAGAGTTGATTTTTCTTTGATAAGGTATTCCCCAATGCTGGGAAGATACAGAGGTTTTGTCGAAAGTCTTAATATCAGGAAAATGATATATGCTTTGGGATACTGTCTGCGGGAGATAATGTATTTTCCATGCTTGCAGAAAAATCCAAAAAAGTGGTGGCAGCTGATATAAGTTTTCCTCAGATAGCACTCGCAAAGTTGAGAAAAGGAAGTTTTTAACAGCCTGTCCTATGAAGAAATGCTTGAGTTCATGGGAGTAATGAAATCTGATCAAAAGAATTTGAAATATATGACAGAATAAGGGAAAAATCTTGATAAAAGTGAAGAATATTGGGATTTTAATAAGGACGCAATTAAAAGGGAATAATACATGCCGGAAAATTTGAAAAGTTTTTAAAATTTTTAGGGAAAAATACTCCCTTTTTGTGCATAGTAAAAACGGATAGAAAACTTCTTGAAAAATCCAGCAGGAAAAGAATTGAATATTATGATAGTACTGGAATAATTTCAGATGGAAACTGATGTTTAAGCTGTTCTTTTTCAAAATACATAGTTGAAACTGGGAAGGGATAAGAATTTTTCAGATATGCAGATATTTCTGAAGAAATGAAGGAAAAGAAGCAGATACGCCCTCTGTGAGCTGAATCCTATGAGAATCCTTATATTAACTATATTCTGACGGGAAGTACCGTAAGGACTGCCTTCTTATTTTCTGAGAAAGGAAAAATTTTGATAAAATCAGAAAAATCTTCATAGGTAGAAATTTTACAGAGTTCTGTCGAAGAATATCTGATCAGATTGATTTTAAAAATAGATAAATTTAATTTAAGTGACATATTTGAGTATATCAGTCGAAAAATTACAGTAAAATTAATGGAAAAATTTATGACAATGCTGAAGACAATGCCTTACTGGCATACTGAACCTAATAGTTGAAAAGAAATTCAGAAAAAACTTGATTATAAAAAGACGGATAGCGAAATAGCAGTTACTGGAAAAAGAAAAATGTAAATGGGAAAAATATGAAAGGATGAAGGAGCTCGATAGAAAGCTTCATGAAAAGGATATGACATTTTTCTATACTGATTTTGTAGTGGAAAAGGTGATAAAATGGAAATAGTTAAAATGATATTTGTTCTAGCTGACTTTTATACTGTTTTTCTTCTGCTTAACAAGCTTGAAAAAGCGAAAAACTTAATTCGGAATTTATAAGGAGATTCTGCATATAGGCTCAGGGAATTGGTGGGCTGACACTTTTTTATCTTTGAAAGAGCTCAGTTGTAATACTTGGGATAGTATTCTTTATACTACTTGTTTCTATAGGAATTGTAAAAATAAAGTGACAGGATTTTAAAAGGTGCTGAAACAAAAATAGGAAGACTTTAGGGATATATATTTTATTATGAGTATTTTGGGATTGTGGCTTGTTTCAAGTGATAATAAGGTAATGTATGCCCTTGCTTATAATTCTTATGTACTCTGATGCCTTCATCGCCCTCATAGGGAATTTTACAGCAAGTATAAATTTAATACGGATTTGGAACGAAGTCGATAGAAGGCTCAGTAACATTCTTTTTCTGACAACATATTTTCATTTGTATAAACTTTTTCTGTTTTTCAGTAATATCGGAAGTATAAACATCGTGCTTGTTTCTTCTGCTAAGTATCCTTACAATGATTCTTGAAGTCATTTCATGGAATGGTCTCGATAATCTTTTTGTCTGCTTTTTAGATATCTACTTTCTAGATTAAATTTATATTTGACAGCACAGGAGCTGATGTATAAATTCAGGTAATAATGATACTTTTATAATTATAATATTGAATAGAAAAAGACTACGCTTACAAGAGTTGCACAAAGCTGCAAGTTTATTTTTCTTTACATCGTTATGATAATTGGAGGAAATAAAATGGCTTATTCAGCCACTAATAATGTATCTTGGCATCATTTCACTCTCAGTAAAAGGGCAAGTAAAAGATCTCTAAAGGACTTTTTGGGCAATAGCATTTACTACAGCAATGTGGCTTCGCAATGAGCATTATTTCAGATAAAAATAAAATGTATCTCATTTATATTTTTGCTTTTTCACTACATTTTGGAATTATAAATTTGATAAGAACAATGCAGGAAATGTAAAAACGAAACATTTAGAATGAATTTTCTGATGGGAAGTATCGCAAAGCACTGGTTTTTCTTTATGATAGAATTATTTTTACTTTATCAAGAATTTTAGATGTTGAAAATGTTGACTGGAATAATAATCTTTTAATATTCGGTGGAATATTTATTTACAGAAACAAGTATGAAGATTTTTATATTATTGAAAAAGAAAACGAACTTAGTGGGGAAAACAAAAAGTATTTATAACTCCGGGAATAGTTTTTATCTGTTCAATGATATTACTAGGAATAGGAATGCTGTTTTTAGTTTTTAATTAAAATCTATTCATATAAAGGTTTTTCATTACAAATTATTTTGATTAATAAATATTTTTCTCTAATGTTATATTATTTTATGTAAAAGGGGAATAATCGCATCCTTTGCAATACTGGTTTGTCTATTTTTTTACTTAATCTGCTCTGTTTCCATATTTATCCTTGCAATAAAAATATCCATCTATTTCTTCTATAACATGTTCTGCCTTTTCTTTTGCTTCTCGGTTCACTCTATCCCATCTATTTGCATCAAACAGCTCACATCCAGCAACTGTCATTACCAGTATTACCATTATCAGTAATTTTTCATATCCATCTCTTCTTTCTTTTAACTTTTAATAAATTATAACCTATATAAATAAAATCAAGTTTAAAAATAAAAGGGTTATGTGTACTTTAATAAAAATTCAAAAATGATATAATTCTATTGTAAAATCTATCATAATTTTAAGTTTAAAAAAATAAAAATTTAGATGATAATAGCTTTAAAATGATTCTAAAACGATTTTACCATAACTTTATAAAGAAAGTAGATGATAAATTATGAAAATAAAAAGATATAAAGAAATTCAGAAATACATTATGAAAATAACATATCTCACGAAGAATCACAGAAAATAATGATAGAACGACCATCGGAAATAATGATTTTTCAATGATGAAAATAACAATATAGGAGGCAATTTACATTTATGGCACAATCGTCCTAATTACAATGGAAAGAAACATCATATATGGCAATGTAAATATTTTGGAAAAATATCGAAAAATGAAAGAGAAAATATTTAATGAAATTTTGAAAGTCTTAAAAAGATGGTATAGAAAACAATATGACCTTTAAATGGAACTACTTGGAATACATATCGTTATGTTACTGACAAAGGACATCGTTCGCCATTTCTTATGGAACTTGGAATGAAGACTATTGTGGAACTCTTTGAAAAAATTGGCTTTAAGCCTCTTGCCTATTATATTTCAACAGTAATGGAAAATATGAATCCTGTTCAAAGGGGCATTTATCTAAAAATTGAAAAGTTGAAAAATTTGACTACTATAAAGGATATAACAGTAAAATCTGCAGAAAATGAAGATTTAATCACTTTGCTGAATAAAATTTACGACCTGACGATTGAGGCATTTAAAAATAATTTTCTTTATTCTAAATTGGATAGAGAAATATTTTTGAAAAATGTATATGAGCTATGAAAATAAAATTGTAAAAATTCTTTAAAATGCTTTATTTAAAAGATGAACTAATTGGATATGTATTTGGAATACCCGATTATGCTGAACTTCAATACAAAGAAAAAGTAGAAACTATGATTCTTAAAACAGTTGCAATTTCTCCCTAGATACAATGGAAAAGGGCATGGGGTATATTCTGATAGATGAACTTGTAAAGGAAGCGAACGTTCAGGCTATAAAAATGTGATTTATGCCTTGATGCAGATATATATCAAAAATATCGGCTCACTTCTAGGAGATGAGTTAAGAAGATATGCCCTGTTTATAAAGGAACTTTAAATAAAAGGCAGTGTAGAATGACAATAATTGACAAAATTAAAGATTTGAGAAAAACAATATCAGACAATACAGCATTATTTGATTTTAAAGACAGGAAATAAGATTACTTTTACTCAAATTGATACAAAAATCAGATGAAATTTGCAACTATCTAGTACAAAAGGGTTTAAAAAGGAAATAAAATCGTTGTTTTTGTTCCCATTGGAATAGAATTTTATCTTATTCTGACGGCTATATTTAAAAATGGGACTGCAAGCCGTGTTTATTGATCCGTATGCTGGTATTGAGCATATAAATAAATGCTGTGAAATGATTTCTCCTGACGGAATAATTGGAGCGGAAGACACTTTTTAAAAAGTTCTTTTTAAAAGGAATCAGAAAAATTGACATTAATTATATTAAAATGATGGAACATTCTGAAAAACTTTCGATATATATGATAAAAATCAGAAAAATTCAAAACAGAAAAATTGACGAAATGCACCTGCTCTTATCAGTTTTACAAGGGAGGTACAGGCTTTCCAAAAATTATTATGAGAACACATGAATTTTTACTTTGGACAACACAATGTGCTTGAAAAAATCTAAAAATTTGAAAAAGAAACATGTTTATTCTTCATTCCCGATATTTCTTCTTTACATATGGCAACAGGAACAACTACCTTTATTCCTGACTTGAACTGGCGAAAACCTGTCGAGTCAGATTTTGGGAACATTGTTAAAGCAAATAACAGAAAATAATATACAAAACATTATCTTGCCTCCTGCAATATTTGAAAACATCGTGAAATTTTGCAAAGATGAAAAATAATGCTTGAAAATGTTCAAAAATATATACTAGTGGGAGCACCTGTCTTTTACAGCCTTATGAAAAAGATTAAAAAGTTTTACAAATGCTAAAATTATAGCCTTGTATGGAGCGTCAGAGGCTGAACCCATATCAGTATTAAATTTTGAAGACATAACAGAAGAAGATATTGAAAATAAGAAAAATGGCGATGGGACTTCTCGCTGGAAAAATTGTTAATGAAATAGAACTTAAAATAGAAGAATTAGAAAAACGCTGAAAAATAAAATTTCAGAAATCAAGGGCGAAAATACTTGTAAGGGCGAAAACGTGGTTGATGGTTACTTAAATATTGAAAAAATTCTGATGAAAACTGGCACAAAACAGGAGATATGGGATATATTAACCAAAAGGTCAACTTATACTGCTAGGAAGAGTTAAAGGGCGAATACAGATTGAAGAAAAACATTTATTATCCTTTTACTGTAGAAACTGCCTTTTCATTTTGTAAAAACTTAAAAATCAGTCCTTACTTCCAAAAATAATAAATTATATCTCTTTGCTGAAAGAAACCCTGAATTTAAAGGAAATTTATCTGAGGATAGTGAAATTAAAGAACTAAAAAGAAAAAAATTTGGAATATTTAAAATAATTGAAACTGAAATTCCTATGGACAAAAGACATAACAGCAAGACAGACTATAAAAGACTTGAAGAGATAGTTGAAAAACTTTAAAAATTTAAATTAGAAAAGGAAATTTTATGAAAACAGAAAGCAAAAAGAATTAATTCAGGAAGGATTAAAAATTATTTTCATCATACAATAGAGATACTTTTAAAAAATGTTTTATCGTTCGGCAAAAGAAAACGAAGCGATTTATCACATCTGGATAAGAAATATCAAACTTATACACGTGCTAAGGCAAAAGGAATGTTTCTTGACCTCGCATTAGGATTTCTTGATGCTTTCATGCAAGTGCAGGAAGTCCTGTAATGGTAATAGATAACACAAAATCTGAACGATATAATGATTAATATTAAGATACAAAAATTAAAGATTTTTCTTGAAGAAACAAATGTAGATGATAATACTGGATATTTACTTTCAATGGTTGAGTTTTATTGCTAGTAAAATAAATATTGTAAGAGGAGAAAATAAAAATGAACGAAAGTAATATAAATTCAAAAATCAATAATCAATATATAAAAACTTTCAAAATATATTTGAATGAACGATTTCCATTAGGAAAAACTCTTTTTCGTATTGATTTTTACTCTGTCAGGATATCATTTATACAAGTTTGTTATACAATTTTGCAAAAAGCAATATATGTATCTTTTACATAAAACGAAAGTTAAAAAAGTAGGATATTTCAATATAAAACTAATCGCTCTATTTATCATAATTTTTCATGTTTTTCTTTCAGTTAAGAATTACAGATGAATTTAAGAGATTATGAGGAAGACTTAAAATACAGGGCTTACCGTCCTGTTCAAAGAGGTATAATTTCCTTAAAAACATTAGGAAAAATAGGATTGTAACTGTTATAGTACAGATAATGTTTGCACACGCTATAGATCCTGAAATTATTTATTTTATGATATTTGTATGGATTTATATGTTCTTAATGAGCAAAAGAATTTTTATAAAAAATGGCTTACAAAAAGAATTTTTGATTTATGCTCTCTCCCACGTTGTAATAATGGTATTCATTACTCTTGTTATTGTAGAAAGCTACACGATACATTGTACCAAAAATATTTTTGACGTTTTTTATATTACAACGGTATAGACATAATATTGATTTTGCATTAATTCCTCTTTTCGCATTAAATTATTTAAATGGAATCGTACTGGAAATAGGAAGAAAAACAAGAAGAGCTGATGAAGAGAACATGGAGTGCAAACATATAGCAAACTTTGGGGAAGAAAAAGCTGTGGTTGTTTTTAAGTCTACTTTTTATTATTGAATATTTTGTTATTCTCGGCTTGCCCATACTTATAAAGAATACTTTTTCTTTGGTGGATTGACATTGCTTGTAATATTAATAGTTTCAATATATTTTATGGTAAAATTTTTGAAAAAGAATCTGTCAGGAAAAGATTGTAGAAACTGTGTCGGGACTATGGATTATTTTTCTAAAGTATGGAGTTTGGGAGCTTTCCATATTTGTTTTTAGTTTAATAAAATAAAAAGGATTTGTCTGTTTTTATCATACTAAACCTCATTTAAATAACGAATTTATTACAAATTTTTCTAATTAAAGGATAAAAACTTAATATTTTCAAATGATTAAGACATAATTTGTACTTTTTAAATAGACTCTAGTATAAATTAATCCGTCGGAGCATTTTTCTGTGCTGGCAAAAACTGTCTGAGCATAGCGAGTTTTTGTCAGTGCAGAAAAATGTCGAGACTAGCCATAGGTTATTGCGTAGCAATCTTGCCATAATTTTAATTATTAGGATAAATCTTTACTGCAAGATGAGGATTTACGACGTGAGCAATCCTACGAAAATAAAAAGAGACAGTAATATGAAAATATTTATTAATAAAATATCCATAATAAAAATAATTTAGTTGAATGATTATGAATTAATTATCAAACAACTTTATTATAAAAATTTATTCCTATTTTCAAAAAGGGGTTTAGTATCAGTTATATCTATAGTTTTTAACAAATAAATTTAACAATCACAATTTTAATCATCTATAAACAAACAAGGGATAAAAACTAACTATTCTCTTTTTTACTCAATGTAATGCAAGGGCATCAGACGCTATGCCCTTTTTCTCTTTTAAACAAATTTTTCAGATAAATTTAAAAATAGACTTCCATTTAATAAAAATCGAGTTATAATTATAACATAACAAAACAAATTTAAAACTGACTTAGAGGAAGTGATAAATAATGGTTGAACTTGAAAAATTGTCTACTGAAGAAAATAATCCAAACAGCAAGGATATTGAACTGCAGGATAGCCTAAGATTGTGAGAAGGATAAATGAGGAAGACAAGAAAGTAGCGTTTTTGCGTAGAAAAAGAATTAGAGAGCATTTCACGGCTGATAGATGCCATATTGTCAAAATATAAAAAGAAACAAGAATTATATATGTTGGTGCAGGAACATCGGGAAGGCTTGAATTCTTGACGCTTCAGAATGCCCTCCCTACTTATGGGGGTTTCCTTTGAGAAAGTTCAAGAATAATTGCTGGTGGAAATGAAGCGATATTCAAGGCTGAGAAAATGCTGAAGATAACGGAACTGGGAAAACAGGATTTGCTAAATATTAATCTTACAGAAAAATGATGCAGTTATTGGGCTTTGCCGCTCGGCAGAACTCCCTATGTTTTAGGGGCAATAGAATATGCAAATAGCATTGGTGCAGTTACAGGGAAGTATAACTTGCTCCAAAAATTCGGGATTTATCCAAAGTCAGCAATATCCGATAGAAAGTTCCTGTTGGTGCTGAAATTGTGACAGGCTCTACCGAATGAAGTCTGAACGGCACAGAAAATGATACTTAATATGATTTCCACAACAATTATGATAAAGCTGGGAAAAAGTATTTTTCAGGCTACATGGTGGATGTAAAAACTTCCAATCAGAAACTGGTTGAGCGAGCAAAAAGAATAATAATAAAACTACTGGGGACTGATTATGAAATTGCAAGTTCTGTTTTGGAAAAAGCCGGAAATGATGTAAAAACAGCTATTGCTATGATACTTTTGGATATTGATAGAGATATGGCAATGGAAAAATTAAAACAATACGATAATAATGTGGCAAAATTGATACATGAATATTCTGAAAAGAATATTTAGCAATTTAGAAAGGATAATAAAAATGGAAAAAGGGATGGAATTAAAATTGTAACGATTGGTGGAGCTCTAGCTATACTCTGAGTTGATAGAAGGATTCATTAAAAGGATAAAGGAATTGCCAGTTAAGGAAATATGGCTGGTTGATATTGAGGAAGGGAAAGAAAAATTAGAAATAGTTGGAAATTTGGCTAAAAGAATGGTAGAAAAGGCTGGTATTGACTGCAAGGTTTATTTGACACTGGATAGAAGGGAAGCTATAAAAGATGCAGATTTTGTGACTACTCAGTTTCGTGTGGGACTGCTTGATGCGAGAATTAAAGATGAAAGAATACCATTTGAAAATGGACTTCGGGGGCAGGAAACAAATGGAGCTGGGAGGGAATGTTCAAGGCATTTCGTACAATTCCTGTGATACTTGATATTGTAGAAGGATATAAAGGAACTTGCTCCAAATGCTTGGCTCATTAACTTTACAAATCCAGCTGGAATCGTAACAGAAGCTGTACTAAATTATGGAAATTTTGAAAAGTTGTCGGACTTTGCAATATTCCGGTACATACTCAGATGGATTGTGCAAGCCTTTACGAAAAAGATATTAGCGAGTTTAAATTCCAATTTGCAGGGCTGAATCACTTTGTCTGGTACAAGGTATGGGATAAGAAAGGAAATGAGCTTACATCAGATTTATGGGACAAGAGGCAGGATAAGGAAAAATCTTGGTGTAAAAAATATTGTAGCATAAATTATGATTATGATCAGATAAAAAATCTAGAATCTTTGCCTTGTGACTATCATAGATATTATTACTTACAGGATGAAATGCTGGCTGAAGGGTTGAAATCATATAAGGAGAATGGAACAAGAGGAAATTGTTAAAAGAGTTGAAGCAGAGCTTTTTGAACTTTATAAGGATGTAAATTTGAAGGAAAAGCCTAAACAGCTTGAACAGAGAGGAGGAGCTTATTATTCTGACGCAGCCTGTGAATTGATTAGTGCAATTTATAACGATAAAGGGCATAATAATGGCTGTAAATACTAGAAATAAAGGAGCTATTGCAGATTTACCGTATAATTCGGCAGTTGAAAATTTCCTCATACATTACAGCAAACAGTATAAACCTATAACATTTTGGTAAATTTCCAAATGCTGGGCAGAGAGGATATATTCAGCTAATGAAGGCAGTGGAAGAACTTACTGTGGAAGCGGCTGTTACAGGAAATTATTACACCGCATTGCAGGCTTTCACTACAAATCCACTAGTTCCAGGAACTACAATCGGAAGAAAAGTTTTTGAATGAACTGCTGGATGCACACGAAAAAAATATTTGCCACAGTTTAAGGTTATTATGAAAAACAGAGAAAAATATCAAAAAGGAGGAAAAATAAGAAATTATGGACAAGGAACAAATGGAATTAGTCGTCTTTGAAATTGTAAATAGTGCCCGAATGGCAAAAGGAATGGCTTATGAAGCGTTAAGCGAGGCAGAAAAAGGGAATTTTGAAAAGGCTGAAAAATTTATTGAAAGAAGCTGATGAGGCTCTGTTATCCGCTCACAATGTTCAGACGGAAATAATCCAGGCGAGTAAATGGGAAAGGTATTACACCTTCAGTCTTATTCGTTCACTCGCAGGGATCATTTGATGACAGCAATCGAGGCAAAAACGTTAATTGAAGGCATGATAAAAATGTATAGAAGAATTGATAAACTTGAAAAGTTACAGGTTTAGAAATAAAAACTGATACTATTTTTAAAGCAGAGGTAACACAAAAAGTTATAAAAATTTAAAAATAAAAATTAGGAGGATTTTATGAAAGTATTATTTGTATGTTCACTAGAATGTCTAGTGCAGTGGCAGTAAAAAGCTCTTGAAAAAAGAAGCAAATGCAAAAGGCGTAGAAATCGAAGTAAAGGGCTGTAAGCACACAGCAGTTTGAGGAAGAAGTAAAAATGGATATGATGTGGCAATGGTTGCCCCTCAAATAAAGGCACAGATTTGATACACTGAATGCCCAAAGCAAGCTGAAGCAGGTGTGCCGTGTGCAATGATTACTCCACAAGGTGCACAGCCCGCTGGAGGCCCAAAACTATTAAAAACAGATTCAGGAATTAACTACAAAATAAATAAATTTTAATATCTTAACAATTCACAAAAACAATATCGCAACAGGAAAGGAAGCAGAATTATGGCAGTTTTAGAACAACTTTCAATAAAAAATGGCAAAAATATCAGAACAAAAGACATTTAAGAGCAATACGGGACGGTATAGTTTCCACATTGCACTAATCATTGTTGGATCAATATTTTTAATTTTAGCGTTTCCACCTTTTCCAAAAAGAATGGGCAATCTCAGTTTTTAGCACATGCAGTACAAATGCTACTGCCCTACCGTATGACAATGTTCATAATGGGTCTTTATGCAGTTATGGGAATAGGTTACAGCCTTTCAAAATCGTATAAATTAGACGGAATCACAGGGTCAATATTGTCAGTATGTGCATTTTTGCTTACAATTATGCCAAAAATGATTAATCCGATTGAAGTGATAAATCAAACTATCGGTGGAAAAAGCGGTGCAGGTTATTGTTGAGGAAGGAACAAAAGGCTCTCAGATTATTCAGGAAGATATTGGATATGCTCTGCAAATGTCAAGATTAGGCTCTGCAGGTTTATTTGTAGGAATAATAGCAGCAATATTCGCAGTTGAAGTGTATAGAATGACTACAACAACTGGATTTAGAATAAAAATGCCTGAAGCTGTGCCAGAATCAGTTGCACGCTCATTTGAAGCCTTAACTCCAGCGGCAATAATTATTTTCACATTGACAATTTTGACTTACTGGTTAAATATTGATTTACACGATATAATAGGCTCAATTATAAAACCTGTTCTGAAATTTAGTGATTCATGGTTTTCTGTAATACTTATCGTATTTATGATTACATTCTTCTGGAGCTTTGGAATTCATGGCGATTCAATTGTCGGATCTGTTGTACGTCCGTTGTAACTTATCTTCGCGAACAAAATGCCACAGCTTTAGCAAATGGACAAAAATATTCCTCACATCGCGCCAGAACCTTTATACCAATGGTTTATCTGGGATTGGTGGTTCAGGAACGACAATAGGATGCATTATTACTACTAAAATCAAAAATCAGCTTACGGTAAGACACTAGGAAAAGGCGACAATCCTTCCTTCAATATTTAACATAAACGAGCCAATTATTTTTGGAGCTCAATCGTATTAAATCTACATTATTGTACCTTTTATAATTGTTCCGATAGTTAATGCCTCTATCACTTAGTTTCGCAATGGTAGCAGGACTGGTAAACCGTGTAACTTCAACACCACCTTGGACTCTTCCTGGACCAATAGGAGCATTTTTAGCAACAAATGGAGATTTTAGAGCAGTTATTTTAAACATACTTCTTATTGTAATTTCAGTTGTAATTTACTATCCTTTCTTTAATGCCTACGAGAAAAAAATTATTGGCAGAAGAACATGCTGAAGCACAAGAATAAAAATAGATAGAAGAAGGGAAATAACACAAAATGAGAAAAATTAGGAATTTCTATTTATCCTGGAAAGACAACTAAAGAAGAATTGCTAAGTTATATTGACAAATCTTTTGAAGCTGGCTTTTAGCCGAATATTCAGTTGTCTGCTCTCTTCTACAGGGTAAAGAAATGATTTTAAAAATTTAAAAAGTAAATGTATTATGCTAAAGAAAAAAGGTTTGAGATTATTCGGATGTGAATCCAAAAGTTTTTGATGACTTAGAAATAAGTTATGATAATTTAGCATTTTTAAGGAAATGAGAGCTGACGGGATTAAGCTTGATATCGGATTTACTGGATTGCAGGAAAGCATTATGACATTTAATAAGGAAAAATTTAAAAATTGAAATAAATATGAGCAATGATACTCATTATATCGATACAATTATGGATTACTCGCCCAAATAAAAATAATCTAATAGGATGCCATAACTTTTATCCTCATATCCACAGGATTAGGCTTGGAATTTTTCAAAAAAATGTACAGAAAATTTTACAAAAATACGGATTACGAACAGTCGCATTTATAACTTCACAATCTAAAAGACAGCTTTTGACTCCTAAGCCAGTAACACAAGGATTACCAACTTTGGAAATGCATCGTAATTTACCGTTGATAGTTCAGTTCAAACATTTTTGTCGCATTAGAAACAATTGACGATATAATTATTTCAAACTGCTATCCAACTGATGAAGAATTAGAAGAATTCAAAAGGTACGTAAAGATATGGTAAGTTTCTCAATCGAACTTGAAAAATGTTCCTGAAACAGAGCAAAAATAATTTTGATGAATTTCCACTTTAATAGAGGCGATATTTCCGAAAATCTAATCCGTTCCACAAATAGCCGTGTTAATACAAAGGACATAACTTTCAAAATTTTTAACGCTCCTGAAACAATAAGAAAAGGAGATGTAATTATTGAAAGCAGCAATTTGGACATTACGCAGGGTGAACTTTTGATTGCAAAACAGAAATGAAAAAAATACTGGAAAAGTCAAATGTTGTTGGAAAAAATAGCTGATGAAGAAATATTTTTTAATTGATTACATCAAAGCCTTGGCAAAAATTTTCTTTTGTAAAAATAAAAATATCTCTATCTAATAGATTTATCTTTAACTATTCAATTAAAGATTCTGAAACTTCAACTTACAAAGGAGATGAGCATTATGAATGCCACAACAAAGGAAATTTATGAAATTTTAGGAGGCAAGGAAAAGCATGTAGCTTCAAACGCAGTCTGCATGACAAGACTTAGAGTTAAAGTTAAAAATGAAGTAGATTTAGAAAAGTTAAAAAGTTGATGGCATACTGAATGTAGTAAATGCTGAAACTTTACAGATAATACTAGAGCCTGGAAAAAGTAAATGCAGTAGGGAGATGAATTTTTCAAAAGCTTAGCGGTATTGCTCTAGGATTTTCAGACAGCAACGTAAAGGATGTGGCAAGTGAGAACAAGAAAGTGAATAATCAGAAATATAATGGTACCTGTCCAACGATTTCTTCAAAAGATTGCAAAACATATTTGTTCCTTTACTGCCTGGAATAATTTCAGTGAGTTAATAATGGGACTTACAAATGTAATAAATGTTATGACAAAAAAATGCTTATAATACAGTATGGTGGTTTCTTTGCGATAAGAGTATCGGATTTGTTATGTTTGGATATCTTGCAATTATATAGGAATGAATACGACAAAAAGAATTTGGGCGGGAACTGCAGTGCTGAGTGGAATTATGGGGTCAATATTTATCACAAATCCAGCCTTGCCTTTACTTCTTAAAGCAGAAGACAAAGAGCGCAGTTATACTTCCTTTTACAGGTAAGCCTTTTTGCACCTGGAATGGGAGGACTACTTGCATCATTATTTATGGGGATAATAATCGCTTATCCGGAGTAAGAAAGATAGTTCCTGAAATGCGATACCTTCTTTCACTCTTTAGCTTTAATCATAGAGCATCTTTATAGCCTTAATAATAATTCAGCCTTTAGGAACAGTTGTAACAGGCTTTATATTCGCTATTCTTGATTTTGCATACAAAAATTAGGAATATTAGGAGGATATATACTGGCGACTGGATTTCTTCCTTTAGTTTTCAGTTGGATTGCATCAGGCCTTAACTCCTATACACACTTTGCTAATGATCCGACAGGACCTACAAAAGGAGTCAATTATTTGCTTCCTATACTTATGATGGCAGGCGGAGGCAGGTTGGCGCAGGGATTGCAATTTATATAAAAACTAAGAATCAAGGCTTAAAAATATGGTAGAGGATTCTATTCCAGTTGGAATACTTGGAATTGACGAGCCATTAATGTACGCTGTAACTTTGCCATTAGGAAAAACCGTTTATTACAGCCTGTCTGGGATGCTGGAATTGGTGGAGTTCTTGCAGTTCTATTCCATTTAGGAACAATTTCTCAAGGTGTCTCAGGCTTATTCGGACTTCTTATTGCTGTTCCGGGAACTTGGATTTACTTTTATAATCGCAATGCTAGGAGCTTATGCGGGAGGATTTATCCTAACTTATTTCTTTGGAATTGACAACGAAAAGATAGAAGAAATGTATGGAAAAATGAGAAAAAATTTATAAATAAAAATTGTGTAAATTCAAATATTCAGTGAGTTTACACATTTGTTTTTATATACTTTATGTTATTTCCCAGCTGTTTTTCACAACCTTGCTTTTCTTTTACTTCTTTATTTTTCTTATCCACAAAAACAATCTTTTTAACATCATCATAAGTCTTCATAAAATAAATTTCATCTGGTCTGCAATTTCCTTTAGCAATTCCTCTTATCAACTTTTATTGTCATAAGGAAGCACTACATCTCTTTATTCCAACCCTACTGAGCTTTAGATTACCTTTTTCCTTGATTCGCTAACTGCAGAACCTCTCCAGTAATTGTAATCTCTCTGTCATTGCGACATCCTGTCTAACTTCCTTGTCAGTCAATACTGAAATTATCGCTGTTGTAATTGTAATTCCTGCTGATGACTGATCTTTCGGCACTGCTCCTTCGGGAAAAATGTAAATGAACATCTGTTGTTTCGTTGAATTTTTCCTTGATTCCAAAGTTCATTTTATATGCCGTACGTAAGAATAAGCCACTCTGGCTGATTCCTGCATTACATCTCCTAGTTTTTCCTGTAGGTTTGCAATACACCTTTTTCCTTCCATTTTTACTGCCTGCACTTCTAGAGTTGTACCTCGACTGCTGTCCATGCAAGTCCATTGACAACTAATTTTACCTTCTTTTTCCTTGACTTTATCTGCTCTGAATTTTGCATTTTCCTAAATATTTCTTGATTTTTGTTTCAGAAACAGAGATTTTTGCTCTTAGATTTTTGATACAAGTATTTCTTTTACTATTTTTCTGAATAATTTACCAATTCTCTTCAGTAAATTTCTCACTCCAGCTTCTCTTGTGTATTCATTTATAATTTTCATAACTGCTTTATCAGAAAAATGAAATTTTGAATTCCTTTTAATCCGTTTTTCTTCTTGTGTTTGAGGTATTAAATATCTTTTTGCAATATTTAATTTTTCAAATTCTGTGTACGATTCGATTGAAATAATTTCCATTCTGTCTGACGAAGTAGTCCTAGAATTGCCCTAAATCATTTGCTGTACAAATGAAAAGAATACGTTTGACAAGTCAAAAGTATGGTCAATATAATGATCTTCAAATGAGTTGTTTTGTGCAGGGATCTAAAAACTTCCAGCATTGCTGAAGCGGGATCTCCTCTAAAGTCAGAAAGCCATTTTATCAATTTCATCAAACAACATTACTGGATTATTTACACCAACCTGTTTTTAAAGAGAATTTATAATTCTTCTGGCATTTGCTCCCTACATAAGTTCTTCTATGTCCACGAATTTCAGCTTCATCTCTTACTCCCACCAAGTGAGATTCTTGTGAATTTTTCTATTCATTGAACGCGTGCCACTGAATGTGCAAGTGATGTTTTCCCTACACCTGGAGGTCCCACAAGACAGATAATTGAACCTTTCAATGTATTATTTAATTTTTATTGCCAAAAATTCCAATATTCTTTTCCTTAACTTCTTCCAGTCCGTAATGATCCTCATTTAGAATTTTTCAGCTTTTTCAATGTCAATCTCATCATTTGAAGAAACTTCCACGACAATTCAAGTACAGTCTCAGATATGTTCTTGTTACTGAAGATTCTGCAGAAAAAGTCTGGCATTTTCTTCATTCTTGAAAGCTCTTTTTACTAGCTTATCCTTTTGGTTCTGAGAAATTTTTCGCATCTCTAACTCTTTGGTCAAGTTCCTCCAGTTCCTCGTCAGAATCAGTTCCTTCACCCATTTCTTCACGCATTACCTTAATTTTTTCACGTCAAATAATAGTTTTCTGAACTTCTGCCATCTGTTCCTTTTCACGATTTTCAATTTCACGCTCAAGCATAAAAATCTCAATTTCTCTCTCAGAATACCAAAATTTTACGCATCTTGCTTCACATCAAGTGTTTCAAGCAACTCCTGTTTTCGTTTTCCTGCAACCATCAAAGTTCGTACAAATCAAATCAAAAACCTTGTCAATATTACTAATTTCTTTTTATATTGTAAATAATGTCGGCAACACTTCTATTAGTTTTTTGTGCATAATTTGAAAAATTCATCAATAACTCTACGTTTTAGCGCTTCAGCTTTACTTTCGTCAATTGGTTTTGAAAATTTCTTCATATTCGCATCAAACAACTTACCTTTATCATCTTTTTGGAAATTGATTGATCAAAACCTATGTTTTGCCTCAACAGAACTTTTACATTTCCATTTGGCATTTTGCAGTCTGTGATTACATGAACAGTACCCTGTTTCATACACATCTTCGAAATTTGGGACTCTTCTACATTTGCATCTTTTTGTGCTGAAAAGAATTAGTTTACTGTCAAATCTTGCTATTAGCTATCTTCAAGACTTTTCAGGCGATTGCCTACCCGATAAAAATCGAGTTACAACACCTGGAAAGACAACTAATTCTCTTGTAGCTATAAATGGTCATTTTGCATAATTTTCCCCTTTCATACTTTGTTTTAATTATTAAACATTATTCGACATTACCTTCCTCTTTTATCTGTAACTGCCTCTTTTAGTAGTATGTACTTTGTAACATTTGTTTTTGATGACATTTCGTACATCAAATCAGTCATAACTTTCTCAATGATGGAACGAAGTCCTCTGCTCCAATTTTTCTTTTAAGCGCCAACTGTGCAATTTCTGTAATCGCATCCTTTTCTCAAATTCCAAATTAACATTTTCCATCTCAAAAATATTTTTATATTGCTTAACAAGTGAGTTTTAGGCTCTGTCAATATCTTAATCATAGCCTCTTCATCAAGTCCATGAAGTGCTGTGATGTACGGTAACTCGACCAATTAATTCAGGAATCAGACCAAATTTTCATTAAATCTTCCAGGCACTACATTTTCAAACAATGTCAAATCATCCAGTTTTTGTATTATTTGTTTCAGCCGAAATCAACTCTTTTTCATTAACTCTATCTTAACCTTCGCTTCAGTCCTTCAAAATGCTCACCAACGATAAATAAAAATATCCTTTGTGTGTTTTCAATCATTTCTTGATTTGGATGCTTTCTTCCACCTTGTGGCTGACACACTTTGCACAGTCCCTTCAATGATTTTGAGTAATGCCTGCTGACTCCTTCTCAGACATCTCCTTGTAATTGACATATTTTCCGATTTTCTAGCAATTTTTGTCAATTTCATCAATATAAAGTTATTCCATGCTCTGCTAGCTTCAATATCGTAATCAGGCTTTTATCAGCTTTTAAAAAGTACATTCTCAACATCATCCCCACATATCCAGCTTTCCGTCAATGTTGTTGCATCTGCAATTGCCAAAGGCACATTCAATGTTTTCATGAGTGTCTGTGCAAGTAAAAGTCTTTCACTTCCAGTAGGTCCTACTAATAGTACATTTTGATTTTTGAAGCTCACATCGTATCTACATGTTTTTCTGTTTGTGCATTATTCTCTTAAAATGGTTTATAAACACTACAAGATAACACCTTTTTAAGCTGTTCCTGTCCGATAATATATTCGTCAAGTTTGTGCCTTTACTTTCTTTTGGCTTTTAACAGCGTGATTTCCTGTTATGTCTCATTTTTCGTCATATTCCTAAAACTGTCATCTAATTCAGCACTGTCTTCTCTTACATTCATTACAGATAAACATCGTCCTCTTCAGGACTCTGCTATTAACCGTTTCACTTCATGCTCTTCCTACCACAGAATGAACAGTAATCTTAGTTGCCAATATACCTCGTTTTCTTTATTATACTCTATATTTTATAAACAATAAATTGTTATTTATAATAGCACATGTTTCTTAAGAAAGTAAATACAATCTCTGACTCTGTAAATAATTTTTCTTATACATTTTAATATAAACGCCTATATTAAATAGACAGTTTTTCTTTTCTACACAAAGAGGTATAAAATTCAGATATGAAAATCTCGCTGATCAGCTTGTGGAAAATAACTAAATAAATAATCATATTAATTATAGATGGTAATTAAAACAACATATAAATAAGATCATTATTTAAATCTAGGACTAGCTTTTAAAGTTTGCAAATAAATTTACAATCATCAATTAATCCATAATTTGACACTTCTAGGGGACATAAAAGTTGTCTCTTTCGTATCTGCATAGATTTCATACTACTGATTTTCCAGTCTGCTTCTGACTCAAAATTTTGCTTATGATTTCGCTTCATTCTTTCAATTTCTTTTGCTCGAATCTGAATGTCTGTTGCTTGACCTCTTGCTCACGCCTAGTGGCTGATGAATCATGATTCTGAATTTGGCAACAGTATCTTTACCTTTTGCTCCAGCCGCCAATAACACTGCTCCACATGCTTGCTGCCTGTCTACACATACTGCTAGAAACATCGCTTTTTAATGTGACGCATTGTGTCATAAAGTCGCAGCCAGCAGTAATTACTCCTCCTGGACTGTTTATATACATAACAACTATCTTTTCGTTATCCTGTGCATCTAAAAATAACAATTGAGCGACAATCGCATTTGCCATTCCATCCTCAACTTTCTCCACTTACAAAAATTATTCTATCCTTCAAAAAGTCTTGAATAAATATCACTGAAACTGCTTTCCCCACATCATTTTTCAACTGCACTACTGGACTATATGCTGACATATTATTTCCTCTATTTCTGTCAATTTTTCTTTCATTTTTATTTTCCTCATTATTACAACTACATGATAGTGTTTTTGATTTTCAGGATTTAAATATAGAGATTTTCACAATCACTATTTTATCACAAAAGATTCTTCTAAAATCAAAAATATTCTTTTTATTTAACAATTTTCTCAAAGTATTATTTAACTTTTCTTCTTTTACTAATAAATCAATTGTGATTTACTAATCTGTAGTTGTTTCATCAGAATACTTTCATAGTTTCCATTTTTCTTACATCAGCAATTAATGCGTCTTTTTCAAGTCATTATTAAAGCCAATGTTTCAATTTCTTTTGACACTTCTTCATCAGTTGCTGATTTGATTCTGCTTTTGCGATTTCTGAACAATACTAATTCTGTTTTACAGCTTTTCAGCATTTTCTTTTTGACTTTCTCTCATTGCTTCGATTGTTTGTCAGTCATTTGTAGTATTAGTTAGATTGTTCACCTTTTGGTGTTAATCATGGTATCAGACTCTTCAATTCCCTGTTTCTGGAGTGCTGGTGGTTTCCTTTTGGCTTGTGTGCGTTTTGATGCGCGCGCGCG